>Ga0180431_10001236_pt1 | contig 35968 bp, 35 predicted proteins | sample SS_ome_11_FD_132459 | JGI IMG/M metagenome (GOLD analysis project Ga0180431, IMG submission 132459) | Hypersaline lake sediment archaeal communities from the Salton Sea, California, USA - SS_1_MS_1 metaG | ecosystem: Environmental > Aquatic > Non-marine Saline and Alkaline > Hypersaline >... | reverse complement strand
CGGCCAATGGCTGGGCCTGGACACCGCCGCTGCGCGGACCGTCTCTTTCCTCACCCTTGCCCTGGCCCAGTTGTGGCACGTCTTCAACATGCGCTCCGCGCGCAGTTCGCTGCTGGGTAACGCAGTGGTCCGGAACCGGTTCGTGTGGTACGCGCTGGCGCTCTGCGCGGCGCTGGTGGCCGCGGCGGTTCTGGTGCCCCCACTGGCCGATGCGCTGCAGACCGTTCACATCGGCGCTGCCGGTTGGGCTTTGGCCGTCGGTGCGAGCCTGATTCCGCTGGCCGTCGGTCAGCTGTGGCTGACGGTGGCCGGCCGGTCGGGGGCGGACTAATCCAGCTGGAGGTGGTAGGACACCGTTCGTGGCGCCACCTCGTTGCCGCCGAACCAGCCGGTGACCCGCGCGCTGGTCCAGAAGTTCGGCGCCAACTCCTGCGGCCGCGCCTTGTACACGGTCTGGTTCCCCAAGGTCACGGTGATGCCGTCGTAGTCGGTGCGGAACTGGAAAGTCTCACCGGCCGGCACCGTGATGATCTCGTCGGGGGTGGGGAAGACGTAGCCGAAGTCGACGTTGAAGAACGGACCCACTTCGAACACGTCGGCCTTGAGGTTGTAGCGCCACACCACCATCATCGAGTTGCGGTCCGGCCGCCAGGGGGTGAAGGTGATGCCGGCCAGCTTGTTCCAGTCGTACTGGTCCTCGTCCTTGAGGTCGTAGGTGGAGCTCGCTGTGAAACTGGCCGACCCGGAGTCCTCGGTGACCCACAGCGCCCACTGGTTGGGGATGACGAAGTGGGTTCCCTTGTAGATGGTGACGACCCGCTCGGTGGTGGCTACCCCCGGCGTCGTCGATGCAGTGCGGGTTTCGGGCCCCGACCCGGTCGCCGCCACTCGCCTGCCGACCCGGGCCGCGGCACTCAACCGAGCGGGGGCCGGCGGTGCGCCGGCCAGCCGCCCGGCGGCGGGCGCCGGCGATGCCGCTGCCACCCGCCCGGCGGCGGGCAGGGTGCGGCGTGGGGGGCGGCCCGATGCCCTGGGACCGGCGGGCGGGGCCGCGGAGGCGCCGGAGCCGGCGGCAGCCGCCTGCTGCGCGGACCGGCCGTCCGCAGGCGCTGCCGAGGCCCAGCCGGCCGCGGCGAGGGCGATCGCCGCGGCGGCCCCCAGTCCGGCTCCGAGCGCGAGGGCCCGGCTGCCGGTCAGCGCCGTGTTCATCGTGTCGTCCCGCTGACCATGCCGGGCAGCATAACGGCCTCCGCGTGGGCCCTCCGGATGGCCGTTGTGGCAGGCTGAAGCGCTGTGGAGGCGCCGCAACGTGCGACCGGCCCGTTCGCCGCCGGCGACCGGGTGCAGCTGACCGACGCCAAGGGCCGCCACTACACGATGGTGCTGGACCACGGTGGGGAGTTCCACACCCACCGCGGGGTGGTCATGCACGACGCGGTGATCGGCCAGCCTGAGGGCAGTGTGGTCAAGGCCACCGGAGGAGACGCCTTCCTGGTGCTGCGACCGCTGCTGATCGACTACGTGATGTCGATGCCCCGCGGCGCGCAGGTGATCTACCCCAAGGACGCCGCGCAGATCGTGCACGAGGGAGACGTGTTCCCCGGAGCCCGGGTGCTCGAGGCCGGCGCCGGATCGGGGGCGCTGACCTGTTCGCTGCTGCGGGCGGTCGGTCCGGCCGGCCAGGTGATCTCCTACGAGGTCCGCGAGGATCACGCCTGTCACGCCCGGCGCAACGTGGAAACCTTCTTCGGCCAGCTGCCGGACAACTGGCAGTTGGTGGTCGAGGACCTCGCCGAGGCCGATCTGTCCACCGCCTCGGTCGACCGCGCCGCGCTGGACATGCTGGCGCCCTGGGATGTGCTCGGCACGGTCGCGCAGGCGATCGTTCCCGGCGGGGTGCTGATCGTCTACGTCGCCACGGTCACCCAACTGTCGAGGGTGGTCGAGGCGCTGCGCGAGCAGCAGTGCTGGACCGAACCGAGGTCCTGGGAGACGCTGCAGCGCGGTTGGAACGTGGTCGGGCTCGCCGTTCGTCCGCAGCACAACATGCGGGGCCACACCGCCTTCCTGGTCTCGGCGCGCCGGCTGGCCCCGGGAACCATCACACCGACGCCGTTCCGCCGGAAGGGGCGCGCCGGCTGATCGCCGCGGGTGCAGCCGAGCTCAGTCGTCGTCGCTGCGGCGCAGATCGCGCCGTGTCGAGAGCAACTCGATCTCGGGGCGCCCGGCGACCATCCGCTCAGCGGCGTCGAGAACCTCGACGAGGTGAGCCCGGTCGGCGGACACCGCCGCCACGCCGATGCCCGCACGCCGGTGCAGGTCCCGCCAACCGGTCTCGGCGGCCGCGACGGCGAACCGGCGCTGCAATTCGGCCACGATGGGCCGAACCACCGAACGTTTCTGCTTCAGCGACCGCACGTCGCCGAGCAGGATGTCGAACTCGATCCACCCGATCCACACCTGCGTCTGTGAGGGGTCTGCGAGTGGGCCTGCAGAAGATTCCCGGGGAGGCCCGGAGTCAGTTGCTGAACATCGACAGCACCGTCGTCGCCGAACTGCGCGACAGTTTCCATCCGCCCTGGTCGACGAACAGGATGTTCTGCGTCGCCGGCGGCATCGCCGGGCCGGAAGCCGTGACATCGGCGGTCGCCGCGCCCGGTCCGGCCGGGGTGATCCCGGAGACCGTGAAGCTCAACGGCGTCTGCCCCTTGGCCACCGCGTTGCGCATCAGCGCGTCGGCGGTGCGGGCCTCCAGGCGTCCGATGCCCCCCTCGACCAGGTTGCCCTTGCTGGCGAACGGCACGGCGGGGTTGGCCAGTCCGTAGAGAACCCCGGTCAGCTGATCGGCGGTCGGGATGGGTGCGGCCGGGTCGAGCGGCAGCGGGGTGCCGAACACCGCCGGGGCTACCGCCGCGGACACCACGGGGGCGCCGGGTCGCGGACTCTGGGCGGCTTCGGTGATCCCGGCTGCCAGGCCGGCCAGTGCGGCCACCGCGACGCCGGTGGTGAGCAGTTTCCGTGTCATGACGGTCCTTCCGGTGTCCTTGTCGGATCGCCTGGTTCCCGCCGAGATTAACAGTGATGTCAGAGTGTCGATATTCGCCAACAGGCCAAGATCGTCCAATCGCCGGTAGCGTTGAACTGTCCACCGCACCGAGAACGGGGCGGGGAAGGAGCCGCAATGACCGAGTCACACCGTCCGGGACCGTTCAGCGCCGACGACGACCCGATGTCCGGCGAGGACGCCGCGGAGCTCGAACGGCTCCGCCGGGAAGCGGCGATCCTGCGTGAGCAGGTGCAGAACACCGGAGGTGCCGCGGGTCCACGCAGCGCGCGGGAGATCACCCAGCTGGAGGCCAGGATCGACTCGCTGGCGGCCCGCAACGCCAAGCTGATGGACACCCTCAAGGAGGCCCGCCAGCAGTTGCTGGCGCTGCGTGAGGAGGTCGACCGGCTCGGCCAGCCGCCCAGCGGCTACGGGGTGATGCTGGGCGCGCACGACGACGACACTGTCGACGTCTTCACCTCGGGCCGCAAGATGCGCCTGACCTGCTCGCCGAACATCGAGGTCAAGAATCTGAAGAAGGGGCAGACCCTGCGGCTCAACGAGGCGTTGACCGTCGTCGAGGCGGGACACTTCGAGGCGGTGGGGGAGATCAGCACCCTGCGGGAGGTGCTCGCCGACGGGTACCGCGCCCTGGTGGTCGGCCATGCCGACGAGGAGCGGATCGTCTGGCTGGCCGAGCCGCTGGTGGCCGCCGAGGACATGGATCCGGAGGTCGCTGCCGCCCTCGACGACGACCTGAGGCCCCGCAAGCTGCGACCGGGTGACTCGCTGCTCGTCGACACCAAGGCCGGCTATGCCTTCGAACGCATCCCCAAGGCCGAGGTCGAGGACCTGGTCCTGGAGGAGGTGCCCGACGTCGCCTACGGCGACATCGGCGGCCTGACCCGCCAGATCGAGCAGATCCGCGATGCCGTCGAACTTCCGTTCCTGCACAAGGAGCTGTATCGGGAGTACGCGCTGCGCCCGCCCAAGGGTGTGCTGCTCTACGGGCCGCCCGGCTGCGGCAAGACCCTGATCGCCAAGGCCGTCGCCAACTCGCTGGCCAAGAAGATGGCCGAGGTCCGCGGCGACGACGCCCGGGAGGCCAAGTCCTACTTCCTCAACATCAAGGGCCCGGAGCTGCTGAACAAGTTCGTCGGTGAGACCGAGCGCCACATCAGGCTGATCTTTCAACGGGCCCGCGAGAAGGCGTCCGAAGGCACCCCGGTGATCGTGTTCTTCGACGAGATGGACTCGATCTTCCGCACCCGCGGCACCGGTGTGAGCTCGGATGTGGAGACGACCGTGGTGCCGCAGCTGCTGTCGGAGATCGACGGCGTCGAAGGCCTGGAGAACGTCATCGTCATCGGCGCCTCCAACCGCGAGGACATGATCGACCCGGCGATCCTGCGGCCCGGTCGGCTGGACGTGAAGATCAAGATCGAGCGCCCCGACGCCGAGGCCGCCCAGGACATCTTCAGCAAGTACCTGACCGACGGCCTGCCGGTGCATGCCGAGGATCTCGCCGAGTTCAGGGACGACCGGGGTGCGTGCATCAAAGCGATGATCGAGAAGGTCGTCGACCGGATGTACGCCGAGATCGACGACAACCGGTTCCTCGAGGTCACCTACGCCAATGGGGACAAGGAGGTCATGTACTTCAAGGACTTCAACTCCGGGGCGATGATCCAGAACGTGGTGGACCGGGCCAAGAAGTACGCGATCAAGTCGGTGCTGGAAACCGGCCAGCGCGGCCTGCGCATCCAGCACCTGCTGGACTCCATCGTCGACGAGTTCGCCGAGAACGAGGATCTGCCCAACACCACCAACCCCGACGACTGGGCCAGGATCTCGGGCAAGAAGGGCGAGCGGATCGTCTACATCCGCACCCTGGTCACGGGCAAGTCGTCGAGCGCGTCCCGGGCGATCGACACCGAGTCGAACCTGGGTCAGTACCTCTAGCCCAGCAGGGAGTAGCTGTTGGTCAGCTCGTCCTGCAGGACATGCGCGGTGCGGTCGGCGGTGTCCACCGTCAAAGGTTCGCTCAGCGTTCGGGTTTCGTACCGCCAGCCCACGGGCAGCTGCAGCCGGGAGTCCAGGCCGGGCAGGTCCTCCAGCGACAGTTCCCTGTCGACCACCTGGCTGTAGGTCTGCATCACCCAGCGCCGGTCGTCGGGGTCGACGAGTTCGAACACCGGACGGCCGGCGTCGAAGGTGAAGGCCGCCCGCCGGTCCACCAGGTTCTCCAGGTACGGCGCGGGGTTGTTCGACGACAACGCCACGGTCGCCTGCTCGATCATCTCGAGGCCACCGAAGGCCTTGCTGGTCTGCTGTGCGGGGGCGGACTTGGTGATCGAGCTCATCAGCCAGTAGCGGGGACCGTTGAGAAGTGCGGCCGCAGCGCCGTTGTCCCGCGCGATCGCATCGGCGTCGAGGGCGTCCCACAGGTCGGGCGGGCAGTCGTTGAGCGGAAAGGTGTTGTAGACGGTGGCCCGCGGGCCGGAGTCGGTCATCCGGACCAGCAGCACTTCGCCGTAGCGCTTTCCGAACACGTCCATCGGCTGCCCTGTCATCGAGTTCCTCCGTCGCGTCGTCACCGCGGCTCGCGGTAACCCTAGCCGGGGCCGCCGGGGCCGGGGTCGGTCACCGATACGCTGTGGTGCATGCAGCGGATCATCGGCACCGAGGTCGAGTACGGCATCTCCTCACCGACCGACCCGACCGCCAACCCGATCCTGACCTCCACCCAGGCGGTGCTCGCCTACGCCGCCGCCGCCGGAATCCAGCGCGCCAAGCGCACCCGCTGGGACTACGAGGTCGAGTCACCGCTGCGCGACGCCCGTGGTTTCGACCTAAGCCGCTCCAGCGGGCCCGCCCCGATCGTCGACGCCGACGAAGTGGGCGCGGCCAACATGATCCTCACCAACGGCGCCCGGCTCTACGTCGACCACGCCCACCCGGAGTACTCCGCACCTGAGGTCACCGATCCGATGGACGCGGTGATCTGGGACAAGGCCGGCGAGCGGGTGATGGAAGCGGCCGCCCGGCATGTGGCCAGCGTGCCCGGGGCCGGCAAGCTGCAGCTCTACAAGAACAACGTCGACGGCAAGGGCGCCTCCTACGGGTCGCACGAGAACTACCTGATGAGCCGGCAGACCCCGTTCTCGGCGGTGATCGCCGGGCTGACCCCGTTCATGGTGTCCCGCCAGGTCGTCACCGGTTCGGGCCGGGTCGGCATCGGCGCCTCCGGCGACGAACCCGGCTTCCAGCTGTCCCAGCGCGCCGACTACATCGAGGTCGAGGTCGGACTGGAGACGACGCTCAAGCGCGGCATCATCAACACCCGCGACGAACCGCACGCCGACGCCGACAAGTATCGGCGACTGCACGTCATCATCGGCGACGCCAACCTCGCCGAGACGTCGACCTACCTCAAGGTGGGAAGCACCTCGCTGGTGCTCGACCTGATCGAGGAGGGTCCCCGGCACGGCCTGGACCTCTCCGACCTGGCCCTGGCCCGGCCGGTGCACGCCGTCCACGCCATCAGCCGGGATCCCACCCTGCGTGCGACGGTCGCGCTGGCCGACGGCCGCGAACTCACCGCCCTCGCGCTGCAGCGGATCTACCTGGACCGCGTGGTCAAGCTGCTCGGCGCCCGCGATCCGGATCCGCGGGCGGACCACGTCGTGCAGACCTGGGCCGAGGTGCTCGATTTGCTGGAGCGGGACCCGATGGAGTGCGCCGAGTTGCTGGACTGGCCGGCCAAGCTGCGCCTGCTCGACGGTTTCCGGCACCGGGAGAACCTGAGCTGGTCGGCGCCCCGGCTGCAACTGGTCGACCTGCAGTACTCCGACGTCCGACTGGACAAGGGCCTCTACAACCGGCTGGTGGCCCGCGGCTCGATGAAGCGGCTGGTGACCGAGCAGCAGGTGCTCGACGCGGTGGACAACCCGCCGACCGACACCCGCGCCTACTTCCGCGGTGAGTGCCTGCGCCGTTTCGGCGCCGACATCGCCGCCGCCAGCTGGGACTCGGTGATCTTCGACCTCGGCGGCGACTCCCTGGTGCGAATACCGACGCTGGAGCCGCTGCGTGGCAGCAAGGCCCACGTCGGCGCGTTGCTGGACTCGGTCGACAGCGCCGCCGCCCTTGTTGAGGAACTGACGACCTGAGGACGGTACTGTGGGAGACCGGCGGCTCGGCCCGCTGATCAGATCAGGAGGCAGCGATGGCTCAAGAACAGACCAAGCGTGGCGGTGGCGGCGAGGACGACGACCTCGCCGGCGATTCCGGCGCCGGGCAGGAGCGTCGCGAGAAGCTCGCCGCTGAGACCGACGATCTGCTCGACGAGATCGACGACGTCCTCGAGGAGAACGCCGAGGACTTCGTGCGGGCATACGTCCAAAAGGGCGGACAGTGAGCTGGCCGCCCTCCCAGCGTCTGGCCACCAACTCACCTCTGACCGGTTCCCCCTCCCTCCCCGCAGATCTGTCCTCCTTTTCGGAATTCCTGCGGCTCAAGGCTCCCGAGCTGTTGCCGACCGTGCGACCGTCGGAGATCCCGGCCGCCGGCGACGGGCTTCCGCACGGCACCACGATCGTGGCCCTGAACTTCCCGGGCGGTGTGCTGATCGCCGGTGACCGCCGATCCACCCAGGGCAACATGATCGCCGGGCGCGACGTGCAGAAGGTCTACATCACCGACGACTACACCGCGACCGGGATCGCCGGCACCGCCGCACTGGCGGTGGAGTTCGCCCGGCTCTACGCCGTTGAACTCGAGCACTACGAGAAGCTCGAGGGTCTCCCGATGACCTTCGCGGGCAAGGTCAACCGGTTGGCGATCATGGTGCGGGGCAACCTCGGTGCGGCCCTGCAGGGCTTCGTGGCGCTCCCGCTGTTGGTGGGCTACGACCTCGACGATCCCGACCCGCGGGCGGCCGGTCGGATCGTCTCCTTCGACGCCGCCGGCGGGTGGCACCTCGAGGAGGAGGGCTACCAGGCCGTCGGATCCGGCTCCCTGTTCGCCCGGTCGTCGATGAAGAAGTTGTATCCCGCTGTGGCCGACGCCGATTCGGCGCTGCGGGTGGCGGTCGAAGCACTCTACGACGCCGCCGACGACGACTCGGCCACCGGCGGGCCCGATCTGGTTCGGGGCATCTACCCGACCGCGGTGGTCATCGACGCCGAAGGAGCCCGGGAGGTCGGCGAGCAGAAGGTCGCCGACCTGGCTCGCGGGGTGATCGCGACGCGCACCAGCACCGATGACCACGGCCCCGGCCGTGGGCCGAGCAACGAAGCGCCGCGGGCGGACTCGTGAGCTTTCCCTATTTCATCTCGCCCGAGCAGGCGATGCGTGAGCGTTCCGAGATCGCCCGCAAAGGCATCGCCCGCGGGCGAAGCGTGGTGGCGCTGATCTACTCCGGCGGTGTGCTGTTCGTCGCCGAGAACCCGTCACGGTCGCTGCAGAAGATCAGCGAGATCTACGACCGGGTCGGTTTCGCCGCCGTCGGCCGCTTCAACGAGTTCGACAGCCTTCGCCGCGGCGGGATCCAATACGCCGACACCCGCGGTTACGCCTACGACCGCCGCGACGTGACCGGTCGGCAACTGGCCAACGTCTACGCCCAGACCCTGGGAACCATCTTCACCGAACAGGCCAAGCCCTACGAGGTCGAACTGTGCGTGGCCGAGGTGGCCCACTACGGGGAAGCGCGGGAACCCGAGCTGTACCGGATCACCTACGACGGCTCGATCGCCGACGAGCCGCACTTCGTGGTCATGGGCGGCACGACCGAGCCGATCATCAATGCACTCAACGAGTCCTACTCGGAGAACGCCGAACTGGCCGACGCCGTCGGAATCGCGGTCGAGGCGCTGCGTGCCGGGATCGCCAGTGCCGCCGGAAACGCCACACCCCCCGCGGAGCCCCGGGTGCTCGGCCCGGCGACGTTGGAGGTCGCCGTTCTCGACGCCGGACGGCCCCGACGGGCTTTCCGTCGGATCACCGGCGCCGCGCTGGAGGCGATGCTGCCCTCCGACGGTCCCGCGGCCGACGAGTCCGGACCCGGCGGTGAACAGCCCGGATCTGCCGACTGATCAACGGACGCACTCCTCAGCCACGGTGCGGGTTCCGCGGGTTCCGTAGCTCGGCGGCGGTGCGCTGCTCTTCGCCGTGCACGCCAGGTTCGCGATCGGCAACGCCGGTGCCGGTCCGGGCGGGGGCTCGGGAACCATCCAGCTGAACATCACCACCGCCACTCCCGCGACGGCCAGCAGCGACAGCAGCACCGTGCGGCCTAGGGTCGGGCGTCGAGACACGCGCGCCAGATTAATGAACCACTGCCCGGTTTCCGGGTGCACCACGCCGCGCGGTGGTCACCGGTCCACCCGCCGCAGCGGCGATCGGAGCGCCGGTGCCGGCGGGGAACCAGTAGGCTCGACTGCGTGCAGCGCAGAATCATGGGCATCGAGACCGAATTCGGTGTCACCTGCACCTTCCACGGGCATCGTCGGCTCAGCCCGGACGAGGTGGCCCGCTACCTCTTCCGCAGAGTGGTGTCCTGGGGCCGCAGTTCGAACGTTTTCCTGCGCAACGGGGCGCGGCTCTACCTCGATGTCGGGAGCCACCCGGAGTACGCCACCGCCGAATGCGACAACCTCGCCCAGCTGGTCGCTCACGACCGGGCCGGGGAGCGGGTGCTGGAGGACCTTCTCATCGACGCCGAGCAGCGGTTGGCCGACGAGGGTATCGGCGGGGACATCTACCTGTTCAAGAACAACACCGACTCGGCCGGCAACTCCTACGGCTGCCACGAGAACTATCTGATCGTGCGGGCCGGCGAGTTCTCCCGGATCTCCGATGTGCTGCTGCCCTTCCTGGTCACCCGGCAGCTGATCTGCGGGGCCGGCAAGGTCCTGCAGACGCCCAAGGCGGCGACCTTCTGTCTGTCCCAGCGTGCCGAGCACATCTGGGAGGGGGTCTCCAGCGCCACCACCCGCAGCCGGCCGATCATCAACACCCGGGACGAGCCGCACGCCGACGCCGAGAAGTACCGCCGGCTCCATGTGATCGTCGGTGACTCGAACATGAGCGAGACCACCACCATGCTGAAGGTGGGCACCGCCGCGCTGGTGCTGGAGATGATCGAGGCGGGTGTCCCCTTCCGCGACTTCGCCCTGGACAACCCGATCCGGGCGATCCGTGAGGTGAGCCACGACCTCACCGGACGGCGTCCGGTCCGGCTGGCCGGCGGCCGGCAGGCCAGCGCCCTGGACATCCAGCGCGAGTACTACGCGCGGGCGGTGGACTATCTGCAGTCCCGTGAGCCCAACACCCAGGTCGACCAGGTCGTCGACCTGTGGGGCCGCCAGCTGGACGCGGTGGAAAGCCAGGACTTCGCCAAGGTGGACACCGAGATCGACTGGGTGATCAAGCGCAAGCTGTTCAGTCGCTACCAGGATCGCTACAACATGGAACTGTCCCACCCCAAGATCAGCCAGCTCGATCTGGCCTACCACGACATCAAGCGTGGGCGCGGGGTGTTCGACCTGCTGCAGCGTAAGGGTCTGGCGGCCCGTGTCACCACCGACGAGGAGATCGACGCCGCCGTCGACACCCCGCCGCAGACCACCCGGGCCAAGCTCCGGGGCGAGTTCATCGCCGCCGCGCAGGAGGCCGGCCGGGACTTCACCGTGGACTGGGTGCACCTGAAGCTCAATGACCAGGCCCAGCGCACCGTGCTCTGCAAAGACCCGTTCAGATCCAGTGATGAGCGAGTCAAGCGGTTGATCGCCAGTATGTGACCTACAGTGATCGGGTGGAGCCCATCAAGATCGAGCCCACCAAGATCTCCAAGGTCGAGCGGCTGACCAACCTTTTCATCGCCCTTTTGACCACCCGCGGCTACCTCACCGCCGAACGTATCCGGAAGATCGTCATCGGCTACGGCGACTGTCCCAGCGACGAGGCCTTCGCCCGGACCTTCGAGCGGGACAAGAGCGATCTTCGCGACCTGGGCATCCCGGTGGAGACCGGCCGGTCCTCAATCCACGACACCGCCGACGGCTACCGGATCAAACGGGACGCCTACGCCCTGCCCGACATCACGCTGACTCCCGCGGAGTCGGCGGCCGTCGCGGTCGCGACCACCCTGTGGGAGTCCCCGGAGCGGATCACCGCCACGCAGAGCGCACTGCTGAAACTGCGGGCGGCGGGGGTGGACGTCGACCCCGTCGTCGAGGTGGCCATCACCACCGGCGCCGGACCCAGCGGGCTGCGGGGCTCGGAGAAGGTCCTGGGCAAGCTTTTCGCCGCCATCGAATCCGGGCAGGCGGTGCAGTTCGGGCACCGGCACAGCCCGGTCGAGGACTACACGACCAGGACCGTGGAGCCCTGGGGGGTGCTGACCGCCCAGGGCCGCTGGTACCTGGTCGGCCACGACCGCGACCGGGCGGCCACCCGCATCTTCCGGCTCTCGCGCATCGGCACCGAGGTGACCATGACCGGGCCGTCGGGCGCGGTCACCCGGCCGGCCGGGGTGGATCTGCGCGCGGTGGTCGACCAGTCGATCGGGGAGGCCGCCGGGCGGGGGGCGCGCGGAGGTCAGGTCCGCGTCTGGGTGGCCGAGGGGCGCGGCATCGGGTTGCGCCGCACCGGCCGTGTGATCGCCTCGCGGTCATTCGGTGGGCGGGACGGCGAGGTGATCGAGATCGAGGCCGCGGCGGCGGACTGGCTGGCCCGGGAGATCACCGGGCACGGCGCGGACGCGCTGGTCCTGGAACCGGCGACGCTGCGCGACGACGTCATGGCGCGCCTGGCCGCACAGGCCGGGGCGGACTCCGGAGCGGACCGGTGACGACACCGTCGACGAGCCGCCTGGTGCGGCTGCTGAACATGGTGCCCTACTTTCAGGCCAATCCTCGGGTCGGTTACGCCAAGGCCGCCGCTGACCTGGGCGTCAGCCGCAAGCAACTGGAAGCCGACATCAAACAGTTGTGGCTCTGCGGAATGCCCGGTTACACCCCCGGGGACCTGATCGACTTCGAGCTGTCCGACGACACGATCAAGGTCACCTTCTCCGCCGGTATCGACCGGCCGCTGCGGCTGACCTCGACCGAGGCGAACGGCCTGCTCATGGCGCTGAGGGCGCTGGCCGACATTCCCGGCGTGGTCGATCCGGCGGCGGCCCGCAGCGCCATCGCCAAGATCGACGCCGCGGCCGGCACCGCGCACGGCGGCGACACATCCGAACCGGCCGCCGAGAACGAGCCGGAAGAGAGCGGTACCGCCGCCGCCGTGCGTGCGGCCGTTCGCGATGCCCGGGCGCTGCGCATGGACTACCACTCCGCCTCGCGTGACGCCATGTCCAGCCGGGTCGTCGACCCGATCCGGGTCGTCCTCGTCGGTGACCACAGCTATCTGGAGGCCTGGTGCCGGGAGGCCGAGGGGGTCCGGTTGTTCCGGTTCGACCGGATCGTCGAGGCCGAGGTGCTCGACGAGGCGGCCGCGCCGCCGCCGCCCGCGGTCGCGTCCCGGCCCAACACCGCGCTGTTCGACGCCGACCCGGCGCTCCCGTCGGCGCTGCTGCGGGTAGCGCCGCGGGCCGCGTGGATGCTGGAGTACTACCCGATGCAACTGCTGGCCGAGTCGCCGGACGGCCACCTCGAGGTCACGATGACCTACGTCGCCGAGGAGTGGATGGCCCGGCTCATCCTGGGTTTCGGCGCCGACGTCACAGTGCTGGCCCCGGAGTCGCTGGCCGGCAGGGTGCGTCAGGCCGCCACCGAGGCCCTGGCCGCCTACCGCGCCGCCGGGGAGGCACGTCGTGACCCGGACGCCGGCGAGGGCGGGTAGCATCGGTGCCGACGTCAGGAGGTTTCACATGGGCAGTCTCAGTCCGTGGCACTGGCTGATCCTCATCGCGGTCGCCGTCCTGCTCTTCGGGGCGAAGAAATTGCCCGACGCGGCCCGCTCGCTGGGAAAGTCGATGCGCATCTTCAAGTCCGAAATCCGGGAGTTGCAGGCCGAAGGGAAATCCGACGAGGCCGTGTCGCCCGCCCAACCGGCGACTCAGGTGGCATCCGAGCGCGTCGAGGCCCCGGTGAACCCCCCGGGCAACAACCCGACCGACGCCCGGCCGGCCTGATCCGGCCGCTACATCCGACGCGACGCGCCGTTCGGTGAACGCCGTGCGCACCCCCAGATTCCTGACCCGACTCGACCCCCGTCAGCGGCGCAGCCGCACCAACCCCGACGGCACCATGCCGCTGGTCGAACACATCCGGGAACTGCGCACCCGGCTGCTGATCGCGGTGGCCGCGGTCGCGCTGACCACCGTGGTCGGGTTCATCTGGTACGGGCACAGCATGTTCGGGCTGACCAGCCTCGGCGAGTGGCTACGCGGTCCGTACTGCGCGCTGCCGGAGTCGGCCCGCGCCGACATCACCCCCGACGGCCAGTGCAGGCTGCTGGCCGTCGCCCCGTTCGACCAGTTCATGCTGCGCCTGAAGGTGGGGCTGACCGCCGGTGTCGTCCTGGCCTGCCCGGTGTGGTTCCACCAGTTGTGGGCGTTCATCACCCCGGGGCTGTATCGCAACGAGCGCCGGTTCGCGGTGGCGTTCGTGGTGTCGGCGGCGACGCTGTTCGTGGCCGGGGCCCTGCTGGCCTACCTGGTGCTCTCCAAAGCCCTGCTCTTCCTTCTGACCGTGGGCAGCGACGTCCAGGTCACCGCGCTCTCCGGTGAGCGCTACTTCGGGTTCCTCATCAACCTGCTGCTGGTGTTCGGGGTCGGATTCGAGTTCCCGCTGCTGATCGTCATGCTCAACATGGCCGGGATCCTCAGCTACGAGACGCTCAAGAACTGGCGGCGCGGGCTGATCTTCGGCGTCTTCGTCTTCGCCGCGTTCTTCACTCCGGGATCCGACCCGTTCTCCATGCTGGCGCTCGGCCTGGCGCTGACCGTCCTGCTGGAGTTCGCCATCCAGGTCGCCCGCCTACACGACAGACGCAAGGCCCGGCGCCAGGGCCGCGACGAGGTGCCCGACGACCAGGCCGCGCCGATCGAAGCGCCCACTCCGGTGGCGGCACCGGCGCGCACCGGTACCGAGCATGACGACGTCACCTGACCCCGGAGCCGGACCCGTGGCGGAAGGGGGGCCCGAGCCGGGGTCCGAACTGGCCGACTTCGCCGGGCAGCTCACCTTCCGGCTCGACCCGTTCCAGATCCGGGCCTGCCGGTCCCTCGAGCGTGGCCACGGCGTGCTGGTGTGCGCCCCGACCGGCGCCGGCAAGACGGTGGTCGGTGAGTTCGCGGTGCACCTGGCCCTGGCGGCGGGCCAGAAGTGCTTCTACACCACCCCGATCAAGGCGCTGAGCAACCAGAAGCACGGCGATCTCGTGCGCCGGTACGGACCGGAGAAGATCGGTCTGCTGACTGGTGACCAGTCGATCAACGGTGACGCCCCGGTGGTGGTCATGACCACCGAGGTGCTGCGCAACATGCTCTACGCGGGCTCGGACGCGCTCACCGGCCTGTCCTACGTGGTGATGGACGAGGTGCACTTCCTCGCCGACCGGATGCGCGGGGCGGTGTGGGAGGAGGTCATTCTGCACCTTCCCGATGAGGTGCGGCTGGTCAGCCTGTCGGCGACGGTGAGCAATGCCGAGGAGTTCGGCGGGTGGATCAAGACCGTGCGCGGGGACACCGCGGTGGTGGTCGACGAGCATCGACCGGTACCGCTGTGGCAGCACGTGCTGGTCGGCAAGAGGCTCTTCGACCTGTTCGACTACGACGGTGACGCGGTCAAGCACCGCGTTGATCCGGAGTTGACCCGTCACATCGCCCACCGCCGCGAATCGCAGCGACTGCTGGACCGGCAGCCGCGCCGGCGCGGTGGAGGTCGGTCGTTCGGGCCGGGGCTGTACCGGCCGCCGTCCAGGCCGGACGTGGTCGCCACCCTCGACGCCGAAGGTCTGCTCCCGGTCATCACGTTCATCTTCTCGCGGGCCGGATGCGACGCCGCGGTCAAACAGTGCCTGCGCAGCCCGATGCGGTTGACCACCGAGTCCGACCGCGCGCGCATCGCCGAGATCGTCGACCGCCGGTGCGGAGACCTCGCCGAGTCCGACCTGGCGGTGCTCGACTACTACGAGTGGCGGGAGGGCCTGCTGCGCGGTCTGGCCGCCCACCACGCCGGGATGCTCCCGACCTTCCGCCACACCGTGGAGGAGTTGTTCGCCGCGGGCCTGGTCAAAGCTGTATTCGCCACCGAGACATTGGCATTGGGCATCAACATGCCGGCCCGGACTGTGGTGCTGGAGAAGCTGGTGAAGTTCAACGGCGAGCAGCACATGCCCCTGACGCCGGGGGAGTACACCCAGCTGACCGGACGCGCCGGCCGCCGCGGGATCGACGTCGAGGGCCACGCGGTGGTGCTCTGGAATCCGCACGACGCCACGGCCGAACCGGCCGAGATCGCCGGGCTGGCCTCCACCCGCACTTTCCCGCTGCGCAGTTCCTTCGCGCCGTCCTACAACATGACCATCAACCTGATCAGTCAGATGGGCCCCGAGCAGGCGCGCCGGCTGCTGGAGCGGTCCTTCGCCCAGTACCAGGCGGACCGGTCGGTGGTCGGTCTGGTTCGCGGCGGCGAGCGTGGAGATCGGTTGCTCGGCGAGGTCGCCGCGGAGCTGGGCTGGGACCGCCGCGCCGACCCCGCCGAGCCCCCGGTCCTGGAATACGCGCGGCTGCGCGCCGCCATCAGCGAGCGGGAGCGGGCGCAGTCCAGGGCGTCGCGCCTGCAGCGCCGGCAGGCGGCCGGCGACGCGCTGGCGGCCCTCCGCCGCGGTGACATCATCACCGTCACCCACGGCCGTCGTGGCGGTCTGGCGGTGGTCCTGGAACCGGCCCGTGACGCCGATGATCCGCGCCCCCTGGTGCTCACCGAGAACCGGTGGGCGGGCCGGATCTCCTCGGCGGACTACCCCGGCGCGCCCGACCCGCTCGGCTCCATGACGCTGCCCAAGAGGATCGAGCACCGCCAGCCCAGGGTCCGTCGCGACCTGGCCGCCGCGCTGCGTTCGGCCGCCGCCGACCTGGCCCCGCCGGCCGGGCGGTCCCGTCGTGGCGGGGACCGGGAGGCCGACGCCGACCCGGAGCTGGCGGCGCTGCGCGAAACGATGCGCCGTCACCCCGCTCACCGGATGGCCGACCGGGAGGCCAGGGTCAGAGTCGCCGAGCGGTACCTGCGCGTCGAACGGGACAACGCCGCCATGCGCGAGAAGGTCAGCGCCGCGACCAACTCGCTGGCCCGGACCTTCGACCGGATCACCGGCCTGCTCACCGAGCGCGGCTTCATCGAGAGCGGCGGCGAGAACGTAGACGGCGAGAACGTAGACGGCGCGGGAACCGCCCCGCCGGGCCGGCTCCGGGTGACCGCCGACGGGCGGCTGCTGGCGCGCATCTACAGCGAGAGCGACCTGTTGGTGGCCGAGTGCCTGCGGACCGGCACCTGGAAGGGCCTGCAGCCCGCAGAACTGGCCGCGGTGGTCTCGGCGACGGTGTTCGAGGCGCGCGGCTCCGACGGGCCCACCCCGGTGCACGCCGTCGACCTCCCCACGCCGGCGGTGCGGCGCGCCCTCGCCGAGACCCGGCGATTGTCGGACCGGTTGCGCGCCGACGAGCGGCGGCACCGGCTCGAGCCGACCCGCGAACCCGACGAGGGGTTCGCCCCGGCGATCCACCGGTGGGCGACCAGCGGGAACCTTGCGGCCGCCCTGGACGCCTCCGACGTCGCCGGCAACGGCTCGCCACTGCCCGCCGGGGATTTCGTACGATGCTGCCGCCAGGTGCTCGACCTGCTTGACCAGGTGCGCAATGCCGCACCCCAGGCCGGCGTGCGAACGGCCGCCAAGCGGGCGATCGACGACATCCGGCGCGGCGTCGTGGCCGTTGACAACGGATAGGGTGGTGCGACCGCTACGGTGGGAAACGCCCCGTGCGGACGAGGGGCCGGCCAACGGCCGCCAGTACCAGAAACCGACCGGAGGCTAGCCGCAGGCTAGTCAGAGGCTGGAGGAGAGAGTGACGATGAGCGGACCGCAGGGATCTGACGCCAACCCCTGGCAGGCATCGGGACCCGATCAGCCTGCCGGCGGCGCGGACCGTCCCGCCGGGTCGCCGTCCTGGCAGCCGCCGGAGTCGCCGGCCCCCGACCAGGCCGGTGCGCAGGCCGCTCCCGCGGCGCCGTCCTGGCAGCCGCCGGGCAGCGAGGCTCCGGCCTGGCAGCCGCCCGCCTATCCCGCCGCCCAGTACCCGCAGTACGGCCAGCCGCCGGTGCCGCCCGGCTACCCGGCCGCGCAGCCCTATGGCCCTCCGCCGGAGTACGGCGCCGCTCCCGGTCAGTACCCCCAACCCGGGCCCTACGGTCCGCCCACCCAGTACGGGCAGTACCCGCCGCCCCCGGGGGGCTACCCGCCGCCCGGCCAGCCCGGCCCCTACGGGCAGTTCCCGCCGGGCCCCGCTGACGCCTCGAAGAAGTCGATGCGGCTCGCGGGCGGGTTGCTCGGCGGGCTCGCCGCGGTGCTGATCGCCGTGGTGCTTCTGCTCGGCTTCTGGAAGCCGGGCTGGTTCGTGACCACCAAACTGGACGTGACCAAGGCCCAGCAGGGCGTCGCTCAGATCCTCTCCGACGAGTCCAACGGTTACGGCGCCACCAACGTCCAGGACGTCAAGTGCAACAACGGCCAGGATCCGACGGTGCGCAAGGGCGACACCTTCAACTGCGAGGTCAGCATCGACGGCACCAAGCGCCAAGTGACGGTTACCTTCCAGGACGACAAGGGCACCTACGAGGTCGGCCGGCCCAAGTAGCCGCCGTCCGCTGCCCTCACAGCGCGTCGAGTGCGGCCTGCAGTCGGCCGATCGGTGACGTCACACCGTTGCGCCGTCCCAGCTCGGCCAGCCGGTCCGGGTCGGCCGGGGCGGTCGGGAGCCGGTCGCTGCCGCCCGACAGCAGCACCGGGGCGTCCCGGGACACTCGGACCACCGGGCCCGCCGCCTCGATGTAGTCGGTGGCGTCCAGAATCCTGGCCCGCAAAGCCTTGGTCAGCGCCGACTTCGGGTCGTGGGCGGCGGCCAGGATGTTCTCCAGCGACCCGTAGCGGGTGATCATCTCCGCGGCGGTCTTCTCGCCGACACCCCGCACGCCGGGCAGGCCGTCGGACGGATCGCCGCGCAGCAGCGCCAACTCCGCGTACGCCGCCCCCGCGCGACTCCGCGGAACGCCGTAGCGCTCGGCCACCTCGCGCGGCCCGAACATCGTCGCCTTGGCCAGCCCGCGACCCAGATAGAGCACCCGAACCCGGACGGGGTCGTCGGCGACCAGTTGCAGCAGGTCACGGTCGCCGCTGACCACCACAACCGGGCCGTGCCGCTCCGCCGCCGCGAGGGTGCCCAGCACGTCGTCGGCCTCGAAGCCCTCGGCGCCGGCCGTGGCGATCCCGAAGGCGTCCAACACCTCCAGGATCAGATCGACTTGCGGGCTCAGGTCGTCGGGCACCTCTTCGACGGCGCCGTCGTGGCCGCCCGACGGAGTGTCCTCGGCGACCCGGTGGGCCTTGTAGGAGGGGATCAGCGCGACCCGCCAGTCCGGCCGCCAGTCGAGGTCCAGGCAGACCACCATGCGGTTCGGACGCTCCCGGTTGACCAGGGTCGCCAGACTGTCGATGAACCCGCGGACCGCGTTGACCGGACGGCCGTCCGGTGCGGTGATCGAGGCAGGCACCCCGAAATAGGAGCGGAACCACATGCTGGCTCCGTCGAGCAGCAGAACCGGGGCGGATGCGGGGGCGGACACAGGCAACCACGCTAGCCTGACTGGGATGAGTGCCGACCGGTTCAGCACCGAGGTCTACGAGCGCCGGCTGGCTGCCGCCGCCCGTGGGGCGGCCGCGGCCGGTCTGGCCGGGCTGGTCATCACCCCGGGTTATGACCTGCGTTACCTGACCGGTTCGCGGGCCGAGACCTTCGAGCGGCTGACCACCCTGGTGATCCCGGCGGCCGGCACGCCGGCGGTTGTGCTGCCCAGGCTGGAACTGGCCGCGCTGAGCGGTTCCGCGGTGGCCGATCTGGGCCTGCCGGTGCACGACTGGGTCGACGGGCAGGACCCTTACCGGATCGTCGCCGCAGCTCTGGGCGGTCCGGGCCGGATCGCCGTCACCGACTCGATGCCCGCGCTGCACCTGCTGCCGCTGGCCGACGCGCTGGGTTGTGTCCCGGTTCTGGCCACCGGCGTGCTGGCGGCTCTACGGATGATCAAGGACACCGCCGAGATCGAGGTCCTGCGCGCCGCCGGAGCGGCCATCGACAGGGTGCACGCGCTCGTTCCGCAGATGCTCAAGCCCGGCAGGACCGAGGCGGAGGTCGCTGCCGACATCACCGAAGCAATTGTCGCCGAGGGGCATTCGCAGGCCGCCTTCGTCATCGTGGGGTCGGGCCCGCACGGCGCCGACCCGCACCACGGAAGCTCGGACCGGAAGCTGCAAGCCGGTGACATCGTCGTCGTCGACATCGGCGGTCCGCTGGAACCCGGCTACAACTCCGACTGCACCCGCACCTACAGCCTGGGTGAGCCCGATCCCGAGATCGCCGCGCAGTATGCGGTGCTGCAGCGGGCCCAGGCCGCCGCGGTCGCGGCGGTGCGCCCGGGTGTGCCGGCCGAACAGGTCGACGCCGCCGCCCGCGACGTGCTGGCCGAGGCCGGTCTGGCGGAGTACTTCGTGCACCGCACCGGACACGGTATCGGCCTTTCGGTACACGAAGAGCCCTACATCGTGGCGGGCAATGCGATGCCACTGGCCGAGGGGATGGCCTTCAGCGTCGAACCCGGCGTGTACTTCCCCGGCCGTTGGGGCGCCCGCATCGAGGACATCGTGATTGTCACCGCCGACGGGGTCCAGCCGGTCAACAACCGGTCGCACGACCTGGTCGTCGTCGGCTGATCAGGACCGGTCGAGCAAGGTCGACGACCCCAGCACCCGGCGCACCAGCACCTCGATGACCACCCGTTTCGGGTTGGGCTTGGGTATCCGGTAGCGCTGGGCGTAGCGCAGTTCGGCGTCCCGGATGGCCTCGGGGTCCCGGTTCACGCTCGCCTCGCCCTCCAGGGACAGCCAGCGGGCCCCGTCGACCTGGGACAGCACCCCCACGCTGCCGCGGTCGGCGTTCACCGCCTTCTGCGAGCCGTCGCTGGTGATGACCCGGGCGATGTGGGTCGTCGGATCGAAGGTGAATCCCACCGCCACCACGTGCGGTGACCCGTCGGCGCGCAGCGTGGTCAGCATCGCGAGGTGGCGCTCGGAGAGGAACGCGATGGCGTCGCCGGTGAGTCTGGTGGTGGTGTTGGGCATCGGTGCTCACGCTAGCGCAGGGGATAATCCGATCCGTGGAGGACACAGCCGACACGGCCGACTTGGTGGTCATTTTCGGGGGCCGCAGCGAGATCGGCCTCGAGCTCGCGACCCGGCTGGCGCCGGGCGCGACCGTGGTGCTTGCCGCGCGCGGCGCCGACCGGCTCGACGCGGAGGTCGCCGCGGTGCGCGCGGCCGGGGCGGTGGCCGTGCACACGGTCGAGTTCGACGCCGACGACCTCGCCTCGCACGTCCCCGTGGTCGACGCCCTCCGCGCGCGGTTCGGTCCGATCGACGTCGCGGTGCTGGCGTTCGGCATCCTCGGAGACGCGGCCCGCGCCGAGACCGACGCCGCGCACGCGGTGGCCATCGCCCACACCGACTATCTGGCGCAGGTGAGCCTGCTGACCGTGCTGGCGGCCGGCATGCGGGAGGCCGCCCGCGGCACGCTGGTGGTGTTCTCCTCGGTGGCCGGGGTGCGGGTGCGGCGCGCCAATTACGTCTACGGATCGGCCAAGGCCGGGCTGGACGGGTTCGCCAGCGGTCTGTCCGACGCGCTGCACGGCAGCGGTGTCAGGGTGCTGCTGGTCCGGCCCGGGTTCGTCATCGGCCGGATGACTCAGGGGATGGCTCCCGCCCCGCTGTCGAGCACACCCTCACAGGTGGCGGCGGCGACCGCGGGCGCGTTGGCCCGGGGCCGCCGCACGGTATGGGTTCCCTGGGCGCTGCGGCCGCTGTTCTTCGGCATGCGGCTGCTGCCGCAGTGGGCGTGGCGGAGGATGCCGCGATGAACGCCGGGATCGTCGTGGTCGGCATCGGCGCCGACGGAATGGCCGGGCTCTCCGAGGAGTCGCGGCGTGAACTCCGCAGCGCCACCGTCATTCACGGCTCCCAGCGGCAGCTCGACCTCCTCGACGACACCGTGTCCGCTCAGCGGCGCCGCTGGCCCAGCCCGATGCTGCCGGCCCTGCAGTGCCTGCTCGACCCGGTCGCGGCCGGCCCGCCCATCCACGTGGTCGCCAGCGGCGACCCGCTGTTGCACGGTGTCGGGGGAGTACTGGTCCGGCTGTACGGCCCGGAACAGGTGCGCGTGCTGCCGCACGTCTCCTCGGTGGCGCTGGCATGCGCCCGGATGGGCTGGTCGGTCCAGGACACCGAGGTGATCAGCCTCCTCACCGCTGCGCTGCACACCGCGGTGCGTCGCGGCGGGCAGGCCGTGGTGCTGTCCCGCGATGGCGCCACGCCGGCGGGACTGGCCGCGGTTCTCACCGAAACCGGTCGCGGGGCTTCGGAGTTCGCCGTCCTGGAACGCCTCGGCGGTCCTGACGAGCGGGTGCGCAGGATGTCGGCCGAGGAATGGGCGACGGCGGCGCCCGGGGACGTCGACGACCTCAACGTCGTCGCCGTGCGTTTCCTGCCCGAGGGGCGGGTCGGGCACAGCCTGCCGGACACCCTCTTCGCCCACGACGGGCAGATCACCAAGCAGACGATGCGGGCGGTGACGCTGGCCGCTCTCGGTCCCCGCCCCGGGGAACTGCTGTGGGACGTCGGCGCCGGTTCGGGCAGTGTCGCTGTCGAGTGGTGCCTGGGCGCCCGCGGGTGCCGCGCCGTGGCGTTCGAGGATAACGCCGGACGGCGGGAGCGGATCGCCGCGAACTCCCGCGCCCTGGGGGCGGATGTGCAGGTCCGGGCCGGGGCGCCGGAGGCCTTCACCGGCGCCCCGGCGCCCGACGCCATCTTCGTCGGCGGGGGCCTGACCACCCCGGGACTGCTCCAGGCCTGCCTCGACCGGTTGGGCACGGGCGGCCGTCTGGCCGCCAATGCGGTGACAGTCGAGTCGGAAGCCATTCTGCTGCAGTGGTATTCGAAATTCGGTGGGGAGCTTCGCCGATTCCAGCACTATCGTGGCGAGTCGCTCGGCGCCTTCACCGGCTGGCGTCCCCAGATGCCGATCACCCAGTGGGTCCTGAACCGATGACGGTGTACTTCATCGGCGCCGGGCCCGGTGCCGCCGACCTGATCACGATGCGCGGTCAGCGGCTGCTCGAGAGGTGCCCGGTCTGCCTGCATCCCGGCTCGATCATGGACGACGATCTGTTGTCGTTCTGCCCGGCGGGGGCGCGGGTGGTCGACACGGGTCCGCTGAACCTCGAGGAGATCACCGGAGAGTTCGTTCGCGCCGCGGCCGCCGGTCACGACGTGGCACGGCTGCACTCCGGTGACGTTTCGCTCTACAGCGCGGTCGCCGAGCAGTGCCGGCGTCTGGACGAGCTGGGAATCGACTACCAGATCGTCCCCGGGGTGCCGGCGTTCGCGGCGGCCGCCGCGGAACTGGGGCGCGAACTGACCGTGCCGGGGGTCGCCCAGACGGTCACCCTGACCCGGGTGGCGACCGTGTCCAGCGCGATGCCGGCCGGCGAGGAACTCACCGAACTGGCCCGCAGCGGTGGGACGCTGGTGATCCACCTCGCGGCCCACCGCGTCGACGCCGTGGTGGACGCGCTGCTCGCCGGCGGCCGACGGGCGGACACCCCCGCGGCGGTGGCGGCTTTTGTCAGCCGGCCCGGGCAGGTGCTGCTGCGCGGCACGCTTGGTGACATCGCCGCCAAGACCCGCCGGGCCGGGATCACCAGGACGGCGGTGATCGTCGTCGGCGACGTCCTGGCCGCCGGCGGTTTCCCGGACAGCTACCTGTACTCCGCGGAACGGTCCAGGGGATCGCACTGATGCGGGTGTTGCTCCTCGGCGGCACCGCGGAGGCCCGTGAACTCGCCGGTCGGCTGCACCCGGACATCGAGGTGGTCAGCTCGCTGGCGGGCCGGGTGGCCGACCCGGCGCTGCCGGTCGGGCCGGTGCGAGTCGGTGGGTTCGGCGGGGTGGCGGGACTGCGCGACTGGCTGGCCGCCCATCGGGTCGGCGCCGTCGTCGACGCCACACACCCGTTCGCGGCCGGGATCACCGCCAACGCCGCGCAGGCCTGCGCCGAGCTCGGCCTGGCACACCTGGTGTTGAGCCGGCCACCGTGGGATCCGGGCAGTGCCCGTCGGGTGGACTCGGATAGCGAGGCGGCCACAGCCGTTGCCGCACAGGGGTATTCGCGGGTCTTCCTCACCACCGGCCGTTCAGGCGTGCATGCTTTCGCGGGCAGCGGGGCCTGGTTCCTCATCCGCGTGGTCAGCCCCCCCGATCCGCACTCGCTGCCGCGCGACCACGAACTGCTGCTCTCCCGCGGTCCCTACCGGCTCTCCGACGAGCACGCCCTGATCGCCGGACACCGCATCGAGGTGCTGGTGACCAAGAACAGCGGCGGGGACATGACACGAGCCAAGATCGACGCGGCCGATGCGCTCGGCGTCGACGTGGTGATGATCGAGCGGCCGCCGCTTCCGGCGGGGGTCAGCGTCGTGGCGACGGTGACCCAGGCTCAGGAGTGGGTGCTCGGTCAGCAGGGGTAACGGCGCGGGGTGAACACGGTGTCGCCGCGAGCCCCGCTGTACCACTGGGTCTGGGAGGATCCGACGATCAGCAGGCAGCGCATGTCGATGTCGGCGGGGTCGAGGTCGGCAAGACGCACCACCCGGACCGAATCGCCGGGACCGGACACGTCGCGGCCGATCACCACCGGGGTGCCGGCGTCGCGGTGCTCCAGCAGCAGATCCCGCATCGCGGCCACCTGCCAGGTCCGCTCCCGGGAGGCCGGGTTGTAGATCGCCAGCACGAGGTCGGCGGCCGCCGCGGCGGACAGCCTGGCCGCGATCACCGACCACGGCTTGAGCCGGTCGGACAGCGAGAGCACCGCGTAGTCGTGGCCCAGCGGCGCGCCGGCCCGGCTGGCCACCGCCTGGGCCGCGGTCATCCCCGGCACCACCCGGACCGGCACACCGGGCCATTGCTTGGCCTCCTCCAGCACCGCGGTCGCCATCGCGAACACCCCGGGGTCGCCGGAGGAGACCACCGCCACCGCCGCCCCCCGTTCAGCCAGTTCGAAGGCCGTCCGGGCACGCTGCTGCTCGTCGGTGTTCCCGCTGGGGTGGCGGCGCTGGCCCGGCCGGGAGGCCAGCCGGTCCAGATAGGTCCGGTACCCGATCAGGTCGGTGGCGGCCTCGATCTCCCGGCGGCCCTGGGGTGTCAGCCACCCGGGGTCCCCGGGCCCGAGGCCGACCACGGTCACCGTGCCGGCGCCCGGGGCCGGCGAGCGATCCGCCCCGCGGTCGCCGGGCACGACCACCAGCGAGAAATACGGGACTTCGGCCGGGTCGACCTCGGCCGCCGGCGCGATCCGCTCGCCGGCGGTGCTGGCCCGCTCGACGTAGACCGCGTCGTCGAGCCGGCCGGCCGCGGACAGCGCCGCACGCACCCCGGCATAGGTTCGCCCGAGCTTCATGACCACCGCGGCGTCGGCGTCGGCCAGCCGGCGGGTCAGGTCGCCCGGCGGAAGGGTGCCGGGCAGCACCGAGAAGACCTCATCCGCGCCCACCAGCGGGGTGCGGACGGCCGCGCAGGCCGCGCTCACCGATGTCACGCCGGGTACGACGACGGTGGCGAACCGGTCCGCGAGCCGGGTGTGCAGGTGCATGTAGGAGCTGTAGAACAGCGGGTCGCCCTCGGCGAGCAGGGCGACGTCGCGGCCGGCCAGCAGATGCGCGGCGATCCGCTCGGAGGCCTCGGTGTAGAAATCGGCCATCGCGCCTCGATAACCGTCGGGGTGGTCGGTGGTCTCGGTGGTCACCGGATAGACCAGGTGTTCCTCGATCTGGCCGGGCCGCAGGTAGGGCTCGGCGGTCCGGCGCGCGATGCTGCGGCCGTGGCGGGCGCTGTGGTAGGCGACCACGTCGGCGTCGGCGATCACGCGAGCCGCCTTGACAGTGATCAACTCCGGATCGCCGGGGCCGACGCCGACCCCGAAAAGCGTTCCCGTGGAGCTCATTCCGACACGCTCGCGATCGCGTTGACCGCGGCCGCCGCCATGGCGCTGCCGCCACGGCGGCCGGTCACCACCAGGTACTGCATCCCGCGCGGGTCGTCGATCAGCGCCTGCTTGGACTGCGCCGAACCGACGAACCCCACCGGGCCGCCCAGGACGGCGGCCGGCGCGGGAGCGCCGGCGTCGATCAGTTCCAGCAGCCGGAACAGCGCGGTCGGGGCGTTGCCGATCGCCACCACCGCTCCGGCCATCCGGTCGGCCACCAGGTCCACCCCGGCTGCCGAGCGGGTGGTCCCGAGCCGGCCGGCCAGTTCGGCGGCCCGCGGGTCGGCGACCATCGACACCACCGCGTTTCCGGCGGGCAGCCGGGCGGTGGTGACACCGGCCGCCACCATCGAGGAGTCGCACAGCACCGGCGCGCCACCGGCCAGGGCCCTGTGGGCGGCCCGCACCACCGCCGGGGTGTAGGCGATGTGCCCGGGCAGATCGACCTGGCCGCAGGTGTGGATCAGCCGCACCACCACGCGCGCGATGTCGTCGGGCAACCCGCCGAGGTCGGCTTCGGCCCGGATGGTGGCGAAGGACTGCCGGTAGATCTCGGCGGCATCGCGCAGGTAGTCCAGCACCGCCTCACCCTACGACGGGCAGGTACCCGCCGTCGGCGGCGATCATCACCCGGGCGGCCGGCGGGCGTCCGCAGGCCCGCTCGCAGCCGGCGAAGTGCACGGGCCCCTCGCCGGGCCGCTCGGCTTCCCGGACCGCATCGGCACGCACATCGGCTCGTGAGCGTCGGCAACCGGGACTGCCCACGCAGGAACTGACCTCCAGCCAGCGTGAGGCCTGGTCGAACACCAGCCCGAGGGGGGCCAGCACCCGCAGCGCCGTGTCGGCCACACCCTCGGAGAGGTCGCAGACCAGCAGCGACCGCCACGGCGTGATGACCACAGGCGCAGCGATCGCGGCGATGAACTGCGCCTGCCGGGCCGACAGGACCCCCAGTGGGACCGCCGCCCCCAGCGCCACCCGGCCGTCGTCCTGTGTGATCCAGCCCACCGGCGGGCGTACGGCGGGCGCCGCCGGCAGCGACGGCTGCCCGGCGGGGAACCCGCCTAGGAGCGTCCCGGGATCGTCGAGTTCGGCGACCCGCCAGGCCGTTCCGCGGGCGGCGGCGAACCGGCACGCGATCGACACCAGCGCCGGGACCACGTCGCCGGCGGCGATACGGCAGCCGGTGTCTCGTCCGGCCAGCAGCAGGGCTGCGCCGTCCTCGACCAGCCGCGCACCGGCGTCGGCCGGGAAACCCGCCACGTCCCCGGTGCCGTCGTCGAGGGAGAACCAGAACTTGCCGGGAAGGCGGGCCAACTCCGGCCGGGACCGGATCGCCATATCCAGCTCACCGACCATCGGGCGCAGATCGGACCGCCCGCCGACCCGCCCGGTCAGCGGAGAGGCGAGAATATTGCGCACCCGCTCATGGCTCGGCGCGGGCAGTAACCCGGCCTCGGCGACCGCGGCACCGACCTCGGGCACGCTGGTCAAACCCCGCAGCTGCAGGTTTCCCCGTGAGGTCAGTTGCAGGCTGCCGTCCCCGAACTCCGCTGCGGTCAGGGCAAGCCGGTCGAGCTGGGCGGCGCTGATCATCCCGCCGGGAAGACGGATCCGCGCCAACGGCCCGTCAGCGGCCTGGTGCGGCTGCAGCGTCCCCGGGCAGGCGTCGGCGCCGGTCCGGTCCGTCTCGCTCACTTGCCCACCGTACGGCCGGGCGTGCCACGATGAATAACGGGACCGTCGAGGTCGATGGGAGGAGCGCGCATCAGCACACGGAGCGGCGCAGCAGGGAGGGTGGCCGCCCTGCTCGGGCTCACCGTGATCGCCACGGTGATGCTGCGCGGCCAGATCCCGGGCGCGGACCCGGCGCCCCGGGACCGGGCGTCGGAGAGTTCGGCCGGCCCGGTCGGGATCGTCACACTGCTGGCGGTGTCGATGATCGTCCTCGCGGCTGCGCTGGTCTTCTCGCTGCGCAACCCGCCGGGGGCGCGTCCGGCCCGGCGTGAGCTCCCCCGCAGCGCCGGCGGTCAGGGCGGTTCGCGAACGCGTCGCTACCTGCTCCTCGCGGTGGGACTGGCGCTGGCCTGGATCCTCGCCTTCGTTCTGCTCAACCAGTTGACCGCCGGGCCGGCCGATGTCGGTCCACCTCCGCGGATCGACGGTCCCGACCCCGCTCCCGGCGTCGTCGTGCCCACCGAGTCCCGGGGCAGGGGTGTCGGGGGAGTCTTCGGGTACCTGATCGCGACCACGGTCGGCTTCGCCGTGATGGTGGTCCTCGGTGCCGTGCTGGCCGCCCGCCGTCCGCGGCCGGCGCCGGCGGGGACGAGCTTCGCGCTTGCGCGGACCGAAGCCGTCCCGCAGCCCGATCCGCTGGCCGCGGCTGCCGAACGAGGGCTGGCCGAGGTGGGGAATCCGAGCCGGGAGCCGCGGGCGGCGATCATCGCCTGTTACGCCGCCATGGAGCGGCGGCTCGCCGGTTCGCCGGATGCCGCACCGCAGGACTCCGACACCCCCTCGGAGGTGCTCGACCGCGCCGTGCGGCACCGAGCGGTGCCCGCGCAGAGCGCCACGACGCTGGTCGAACTGTTCAGCGAGGCGAGGTTCAGCAGCCACGTGATGACCGAGGCCGACCGCGAGGCGGCCGAACACGCGCTGCGGGCGGTCGTCGCCGCGCTGCGCGCCCCCGATCTGAGCGCCGCGCCGTGAGCCCGCTCGACAAGAAGGTGGTGGCCAGTGGTGTCGGACTGGTGGTGCTGGCCGAACTGACGGCCTTCGTCCTCGGTAGGCGCTGGGCGCTGCCGATATCCGGTGCGGCCGTGGTGCTCTTCGCCCTGGAGTTGCGCGGCAGATTCGCCGGGGTGCGCGGCTCAACGCCGGGCGGGCCGGCCACCGACGATGCCGACGAATCGCTGCAGCGCTGGAGGTCTCACACCGAGACGCTGATCCAGCGGGCGGATTCCACCCGCGCGGACTGGGACCGTCATCTGAGGCCGAAACTGGCCCGCGAGTTCGTGCTGGCCACCCGCCAGAAGGATCCGGCCGCACTGGCCGCCACCGGCCGGATGGTCTTCGGTGAGGAGCTGTGGCCGTGGGTGGACCCGCAGAACGTCTCGCGCTCGGGCCGCGACGAGCCCGGTCCGGGCCGTGCTGTCCTCGATGAACTGCTGCGCCGTCTGGAAAAGGCGTGAGTACCCCGGGCGCCGCGACCGCAGCGCTGTGCCAGGCCGTCCTGGACGAGATCGAGCGGGCCGTGGTCGGCAAACGCGAGGCTCTCTCGCTCATTCTGACCACCGTGCTCGCCGGCGGACACGTCCTGATCGAAGACCTGCCCGGGATGGGTAAGACCCTGATCGCCCGGTCCTTCGCGGCCACCCTGGGGCTGCGCTTCGCGCGGGTCCAGTTCACCCCCGACCTGCTGCCGGCGGACCTGCTCGGTTCGACCATCTACGACATGCGCTCGGGCCATTTCGAGTTCAGACCGGGTCCCATCTTCACCAACCTGCTGATGGCTGACGAGATCAACCGAACACCCCCCAAGACCCAGGCCGCCCTGCTCGAGGCGATGGCCGAGCATCAGGTCAGCATCGACGGCGAAACTCGCCCGCTGCCTGCCCCTTTCATGGTGATCGCAACCGACAACCCGATCGAGTTCGAGGGGACCTATCCGCTGCCCGAGGCGCAGTTGGACCGGTTCGCGGTGAAGGTGGCGCTGAACTACCTCTCCGAGACCGACGAGACGTCGATGCTGCGCCGCAGGCTGGAACGGGGTTCGGCGGAGGTCGAGGTGCGCGGGGTCATCGACGCCGATCAGGTGCTGGCCATGCGGGAGTCGGTCGAGGACGTCACGGTGCACGACGACGTGCTGCGCTACGTGGTCTCTCTGGCGGCAGCCACCCGCAGCCATCCGCAGGTGGTCGTGGGAGCCAGCCCCCGGGCGGAACTCGACCTCGTCCAACTCGCCCGCGCGCGCGCCCTGTTGCGCGGGCGGGACTTCGTGACCCCCGAGGACGTCAAGGCCCTCGCGGTGCCCGCACTGGGCCACCGGATCAGCCTGCGCCCCGAAATGTGGGTGCGCAGCCTGCACGGCAGCGACGTGGTGGAGCAACTTCTCAAACGGCTGCCGGTGCCGCGGACGCCGGGTCCGGCGTAGTCGGCGCGCGATGGTCCGGGCCGACACCGGCAACGACGCCGGCAGTGACGCCGGCACCGACGCCGCCGACACTGAGAAAGCCGCCGCGGCCGCGGTCGACATCGAACTGCGCTGGCGGACATCGGTTCTGACCCAGTCGCTGTTCCTGTGTGCCGCCGCCGCGCTGGCCGCCGCGCTGGTCTCGGGGCGCTGGCAGCTGATCGCGTTCGCCGCGCCGCTGCTGGGCGTCTTGTGCTCGGCGTGGTGGCAGCGGCCCTCGTCGGTGGTATCGGTCCGGGCAGCGCCGACTCTGCTGCGCTGCTTCGAAGGTGAGCGCATCGAGACCCGGGTCGAGCTGACGGCCCGGCCGCAGGGGTCGGCGGCCGGGCTCACCGTGACCGGACCACCGGGTATCGACATCGAGGCTCCGCCCCCAGACGCCGGTTCGGACCGTGCCGTGGTGGTCGGGGCGGCCCGCTGGGGCCGGTATCCGCTGCGGGCCGCGGTGGAGGTCGTGGCGGCCGGCGGGCTACTCAACGCCTCGGCCTCGGCTGATGTCGCCGAGGTCTTCGTCTTCCCGCTGGCGCCGCCACCCTCGACCGGGGTCCCGCTGACCGAGTTGCTCGACCGGCTGGGCACCCACCTGACCCGCCGTGTCGGGCCGGGCGTCGAATACGCCGACATCAGGCCGTACGTGCCCGGCGACCAGCTCAGGACGGTCAACTGGGCGGTCAGCGCACGCCGCGGCGCACTGCATGTCACCGAACGCCTCACCGACCGTTCGGTGGACGTCGTGGTCCTGCTGGACATGAGCGCGCAGCCGCCGGGACCCGCGACGGTAGCGACCCGGCGAACGGTGGAGGGGGCGGTCCAGGTGGTGCAGTCCGCGCTGCGGCGCGGGGACCGCGCCGGGCTGGTCGGGCTGGGCGGCCAGCAGCCGCGCTGGCTGGGCCCCGACGTCGGCCAGCGGCAGTTCTACCGGGTGCTCGACGCCGCGCTCGGTGCCGGCACCGGATACCGCACCACGGCAGGCACTCTCGCGCCCCGGCCGGCAGTCCCCCCGGGTGCGGTCGTCGTCGCGTTCTCCAGCCTGCTGGACAGCTCGTTCGGTCTGGCGCTGGCCGACCTGTCCAAGCGGGGCCACGCCGTCGTCGTCGTCGACGTCCTCGAGGGGTGCCCACTGGAGGGCGAGCAGGAGCCGACTCTCCGGCGGATGTGGGACCTGCAGCGTTCGGCCATGTACCGCGACATGCGCACGACCGGCGTGGACGTGGTCGCCTGGCCTGCGGACGTGCCTCTCGACCACGCGATGCGGCCGCTGCCCCAACGGCGGCTCCGATGAGCGGCCGGGCGCTCCCGACGGCCTTCTCCACCGGGTTCGGTGCCCTGATGGTCGCACTGGCGGCCTGGCCGCCGGGTCCGGCCGGACTGCTCCCGGCCGCGTTCTGCGCGGCGGCGGTGTTGGCCGGCGTTATCTTCCGGCCGGCGGCCGCCGTCGCGGTCCTGCTGACAGCGGCGACCGCGGCGCTGTCCGAGGCGTCGGTGCTGTTCGTCGCGGCCTCGGGCCTGTCGGCGGCCGCCTACCTGGTGATGCGGCACTCGGTGGGCTCCGCCGCGGCCCACCTGACCGTCCCGACGGCCCTGAGCCTGGTGGGCTTCACCATCGCCGGGGTGGCCGCCGCGGCGGTGCCGCTACGGGTCGCCTGGGCGCCGCTGCTGGCGCCGTTGGCCATTGCGGTGATCCTTGTGCTGGTCGCGCTCCCGCTGCTCGGCGGCGAGCGCGGCGAACCGGCCGGTGACCGGGGCGGGCCGGCTTAGGGTACGAATGACACGTGCCCCGGACCGTCCTGCTGCTGTCCACCTCGGACACTGACCTGATCACCGCCCGCGCGAGCGCCGCGTCCTACCGCTGGGCCAACCCGGCCCGGCTGGCCGAGGGTGAACTCGCCGGCCTGCTGGCAGGCGCCGACCTCGTCGTGGTCCGTCTCCTCGGCGGGTACCGGGCGTGGCCGGAGGGCGTCGACGCCTGCGTGGCCAGCGGACTGCCGGTGGTGGTGGTCAGCGGTGAGCAGGCTCCCGACGCGGAGTTGATGGCCCGCTCCACGGTTCCGGCGGGTATCGCCCTGCAGGCGCACACCTACCTCGCCGAGGGGGGTGTCGGGAACCTCGAGGGGCTGCACGGGTTTCTCTGCGACACCCTGCTGATGACCGGGCTGGGTTTCGCACCCCCGGAGGCCACCCCGGTCTGGGGTGTCGCCGACCGGGTGCCCGCCGGGGGCGATGGTCCGACGATCGCGGTGCTCTACTACCGCGCTCAGCAACTGGCCGGCAACACCGCCTACGTTCAGGAGTTGTGCGCGGCCATCGAGTCCGCCGGCGGCCGGGCGCTGCCGGTGTACTGCACCTCGCTGCGCAACCCCGATCCCGAACTGCTGGAGCTGCTCGCCGGTGCCGACGCTCTGGTCGTGACCGTGCTGGCGGCCGGGGGCGCCAAACCGGCATCGGTGGGGGCCGGCGGCGACGACGAGGCCTGGGACGTCAAACACCTTGCCGCCCTTGATGTGCCGATCCTGCAGGGGCTTTGCCTGACCAGTTCGCGGGCTCGGTGGGCCGACAACGACGATGGCCTGAGCCCGCTCGATGTGGCAACCCAGGTTGCCGTGCCGGAGTTCGACGGCCGGATCATCACGGTCCCGTTCTCCTTCAAGGAGATCGACGACGACGGGCTGATCTCCTACGTTCCCGACCCCGAGCGGTGCGCCCGGGTCGCTGGGCTCGCCATCAACCACGCCCGGCTGCGCGCGGTGGCGCCGCCCGACAAGCGGATCGCGCTGGTGTTCTCGGCGTACCCGACCAAGCACTCCCGCATCGGTAACGCCGTCGGTCTGGACACTCCGGCCAGCGCCGTGGCCGTGGTGAAGGCGTTGCGGGACAGTGGTTATGACATCGGGGAGGCCGGTGAGGTTCCCGGCGTCGACTCCGGGGACGGTGACGCGCTGATGCACGCGTTGATCGAGCGCGGCGGCCAGGACCCGGACTGGCTCAGTGAGCAGAAACTGGCCGGCAACCCGATCCGGGTGCCCGCGGAGCGCTATCGCGGCTGGTTTGCCGATCTTCCCCCGCAGCTGCGCCGGGCGGTGGTCGAGCACTGGGGTGAGCCGCCGGGGGAGTTGTTCGTCGACCGCAGCGTCGACGCGGACGGCGACATCGTCATCGCCGCGATCCGGTCCGGGAACCTGGTGATCCTGGTCCAGCCGCCGCGCGGGTTCGGCGAGAACCCGGTCGCGATCTACCACGATCCCGATCTGCCGCCCAGCCACCACTACTTGGCCACCTACCTGTGGCTGCGGCACGAGTTCGGCGCGCACGCGGTGGTGCATATGGGCAAGCACGGCAATCTCGAGTGGCTACCCGGCAAGACACTGGGGTTGTCGGCCGACTGCGGCCCGGACGCCGCCCTGGGCGATCTGCCGCTGATCTACCCGTTCCTGGTCAATGACCCCGGCGAGGGCACCCAGGCCAAGCGCCGGGCTCACGCGGTGCTCATCGACCACCTCATCCCGCCGATGGCCCGCGCCGAGAGCTACGGCGACATCGCCCGCCTGGAGCAACTGCTCGACGAGCATGCAAACGTCGCCGCCCTCGACCCGGCCAAGCTGCCGGCCATCCGCCAGCAGATCTGGACGCTGATGCGCGCCGCCAAGATGGACCATGACCTCGGCCTGGCCGACCGGCCCGATGATGACGGCTTCGACGACATGCTGCTTCACGTGGACGGCTGGCTCTGCGAGATCAAGGACGTCCAGATCCGCGACGGGCTGCACATTCTGGCCCAGGCGCCGGCCGGCGAGGCCGAACTGGACCTGGTGCTGGCCGTCCTGCGGGCCCGTCAGCTCTTCGCCGGCGAGCAGCACCTGCCCGGGCTGCGCCAGGCGCTCGGTCTGGCCGAGGACGGAACCGACGACCGCGCGCGGGTCGACGCAGCCGAGTCCGAGGCCAGAGAGCTGCTGGCCGCGCTCCAGGCCACCGGCTGGGACCCCGCCGCCGTCGACGGCATCGCCGCCGAGCCGCCGGTGGCGGCGATCCTGCGGTTCGCGGCCACCGAGGTGGTGCCCCGGCTGGCCCGCACCGCGGCGGAGATCGACCAGGTGCTGCGGGCGCTGGAGGGCCGCTACATCGCGGCCGGCCCGTCGGGCTCGCCGCTGCGCGGCCTGGTCAACGTGCTGCCCACCGGGCGCAATTTCTATTCGGTGGACCCCAAGGCGATGCCGTCCCGGCTGGCCTGGGAGACCGGGGTGGCGATGGCGGACTCGCTGCTGGCCCGCTACCGGGCCGACCACGGCGACTGGCCGCGCTCGGTGGGGCTCTCGGCGTGGGGCACCTCGGCGATGCGGACCTCCGGCGACGACATCGCCGAGGTGCTGGCGCTGCTGGGGGTCCGCCCGGTGTGGGATGAGGCGTCCCGGCGGGTGATCGGCACCGAGGTCATCGGGCTCCCGGAGTTGGGCCGGCCGCGCATCGACGTCACGGTCCGTATCTCCGGGTTCTTCCGGGACGCCTTCCCGCATGTGGTCACCATGCTCGACGATGCGGTCGCGCTGGTCGCCGGCCTCGACGAGCCGCCCGAGCGGAATTTCGTTCGCGCCCACGTCAAGTCCGATATGGCCGAGCACGGGGACCAACGGCGGGCAACGACAAGGATTTTCGGATCCAAACCGGGCACCTACGGCGCGGGCCTTCTGCAGCTGATCGACAGCCGGAACTGGCGCGACGACGCCGACCTCGCCGAGGTCTACACCGCCTGGGGGGGATTCGCCTATGGCCGCGGTCTGGACGGCAGGCCGGCCGCCGACGATATGCGCAGCCAGTACCGAAGGATCGCGGTGGCCGCCAAGAACACCGACAGCCGCGAGCACGACATCGCCGACTCCGACGACTACTTCCAGTACCACGGCGGGATGGTCGCCACCGTGCGCGCGCTGACCGGCGTCGCCCCGGCCGCCTACATCGGCGACAACACCCGCCCCGATTCGGTTCGCACCCGCACCCTCGACGAGGAGACCGCCCGGGTGTTCCGGTCCCGGGTGGTCAACCCGCGCTGGATGGCGGCGATGCGCCGGCACGGCTACAAGGGCGCCTTCGAGATGGCGGCCACGGTGGACTACCTGTTCGGCTACGACGCGACCGCCGGGGTGATGGCCGACTGGATGTACGAGCAACTCAGCGCGCAGTACGTACTCGACCCGGACAACCGCAAGTTCCTCGGCGAGTCCAATCCGTGGGCATTGCACGGCATGTCCGAGCGTCTGCTGGAGGCCGCCGGGCGCGGGATGTGGCGAGATCCCGATCCGGCCACCATCTCCGGTCTGCGCCAGGCCCTGCTGGAGACCGAGGGGGACCTCGAGGGCCGCTAGGGTGGGCGCTATGGCAGTCACCTTCGACGACGTGTCCCGGGCCCAGTACGTATTACTCACCACATTCACCAAGGACGGTCGGCCCAAGCCCACCCCGATCTGGATCGCCCGCGACGGCGACCGGGCGCTGGTGATCACCGAGAAGAACTCCTGGAAGGTCAAGCGGATCCGTAACACCCCGCGGGTCACCCTGGCGGTCTGCGATATGCGCGGCAACGTCAAGAGCGATCCGGTCGAGGCGGTCGCGACGGTGCTCGACGACTCGCAGACCGAAACGGTGTACCAGGCCATCAACGAGCGCTACGGAATCATCGGGCGGATCTTCAACTTCTTCTCCAAGTTGCGCGGCGGCGCCAAGCGCACGGTCGGATTGGAGATCCGTCCGGCCTGAGCGGAGATCGGGGCCGGCCGATGACGGTCCCGCATGCCCCGGCGCGAGGTGTCCCGACCGGGCCGCGGCGGTTGGCCGATCTGTGACCGGCCGGGCGGAACTGCGAACGGTCCGCGGACCGTTCGCAGAGTATGCAGACCCGTCAGACCTTGCGTTCCCCGGCCCGCTACCTGGCTCTCTACGCGCTCGTCGAAGTCACGGCGCTGGCAGTGCTGATCTGGACGCTCGGCCTCGGATGGGCACTGGTCGTTCTTGCCGCGACCTTCATGGTGGGTGTCCTGCTGGCCGCCTCGCAGGTCAAGGCGCAGTTCGCCGCCGCCCGGCGGTCGCGGACCAGCCCGCAGGCCGCGGTCGCCGACGCGGTCCTGGTCGGTGCGGGATCGTTCCTGGTGTTCCTGCCGGGCGTGCTGAGCACCGCGGTGGGCATCGCCATGCTGGCCCCGCCGACCCGCGGGGCGGCGCGGCCGCTGGCCACCGCACTGGTGACCCGCGGCCTGGTCCGCCGGATCGGCCCGGCCGGCCGGTTCGGGTACCCGTCCGGTCGTGGTGACTACATCGACGGTGAGGTCATCGACGGTGACTACATCGACGGTGAGGTCATCGACGG
>Ga0180431_10001233_pt1 | contig 36020 bp, 38 predicted proteins | sample SS_ome_11_FD_132459 | JGI IMG/M metagenome (GOLD analysis project Ga0180431, IMG submission 132459) | Hypersaline lake sediment archaeal communities from the Salton Sea, California, USA - SS_1_MS_1 metaG | ecosystem: Environmental > Aquatic > Non-marine Saline and Alkaline > Hypersaline >... | reverse complement strand
TTTCGGAATATAGAGAAGATCTCCAGAATGCATATCAAAATAAAGAAGTTTCACTTTTTTAAATTGTGGATAAGCATTCAGGTCTGGTTTGTAGGGATTTTTGACCTTATAATAAGAATTGTTTTTTTTGTTTTTGTGACTAAAGTAACACTGTTTTTCATATTTTCTTGATGCAATCACCCACCGTTTCGATCCTGAAAGTTGAAGAACTACATTTCGAACATTGTCTGCATGAAGTGGAGTTGCATACCCTTCTGTGTTTATCCATAGTTTAAAAAGGTGAAATTTGGTTAATGGTCCCAACAACTTTTGTAATTGTTTCAGTGATGTTTCTCCAAGCATATCTTTTAGACATTGAAGATCTAAATAAATAACTTGAGTTGTATATGGCTTTGAGGCATCAATCTCTTCTAAAACCTTTTTGTTTGCTTTTTGAATATCGTCAATTGTTTTCAAGTTCATCACTTTCAGAGTTGATTTTCTTCTCCGAAGCGAATCCTCAGAAAAATTTTCAAAAGATAGTCTTTTGAGATCATTGATTGAAACTGGATTTAGGTCTAAATGACCCTCCCAAGGAATTGATCCAAATTTGCAGTTTGCGTTGCATTTTGTGAGAAATGATGGTGTATCTTCAAAAGATCTCTTTTTTGATACACAAACGATCACCACAATCCAGATTAAAAGAATCAATCCAAAAACAATCAAACAAACTTTAAGTTTCTTCATTTATTTTTGCTTCAGGTTTTTTAATGATTCAGTTGAAGTGACACTCCCCATCAATTAAATCACTCTACTGCATCGGTGTCTGTTGGATCGGTGTCTGTTGTATCGGTGTCTGTTGTATCGGTGTCTGTTGTAGTTCCACCTTCTTCTGCTTTCTTGTCGGCAGCGACTTGTTTTGTCAACTCCGTAATCTTGTGTGTCAATTCCTCAATCTTGTTGCTGAGTTCATTCTTCTGCTGTTCAGTCAAAGGCTTTCCATCTTTGTCCTTTCCTTCTTTGAGCTCATTTTGATCTTCTGTTCTTTGCTTCTTTGCCTCTTCCAATGCCTTTTCATCCTTTTGGAGCTTTGTCTCGCTACTATTCTTATACCTATTATAGGCAAAACGTGCGAGGGCGGCGAGGCCGGCAAAGATGATGGAGGCATAAGCGAGATACTTTGCCATTAAATAAATGTTTTTGGCAATCGATGATCCGTCCTTTGACACTTGGTTGAGGATTCCCATCAGAAGGACTCCTCCAACTAAGACTCCAAGGGCAATCAAAACGTAGAGCCACCACTTTGACTTTTTCTTATGGGCCGCGGCCTGAAGACCGGCAGGAGAGTTTGGATCGCCCATCTCAGGCCTTGGTCCATAAGGTTGCATTCCATATTCCTCTGGTCTTCCCTCATAGCCTTCAGGTTGCATGGGTGATCCCATCTCTTGGTGCATAGGTTGAACCATTTGATAATCTCGGTCTCCCATTTATAGGTAGACAATAATAAATGGCCACTCCCACTCTTGGCGTGAACCTTCAAGCGACTTCGTCCGATACATCATCTTCACCTGCAGACCAATCTTCCGCAGACGCTCACCAATGCATTCTAGGAATTTGCGGAAAGGCCAAAGACGTGGCCTGGGTGGGCATCGGATCGGCCCTCGCTCTTCTCATCGCTCTGATTATTATTGTAGTAGTGGTGAAGAATCACCAAGAAGCAAAATCTGTGCAGGCCGAGGCCATGTCCCAATCATCTTTTTAGATGCAAACAATAAATGCCCTCTCATCAAAAGAAAACGAAGGCCAAACGTCGACTGAAAGCAAACCAGCTGAGGGCCCCAGAGTTTCGAGTCAAATCTTGGTCTTTTGATTCAAAGGCTACTCAAGCAAAGAAGTACATTCAAAAGAAACAGGATTCCCTCCGAAACAAACACACTCTTCCGAGAGACGTTTTGCAACAGGCGAATGAAGCCGTGACGCTTCTTGAAGACTATCTTGCCTTAAAGGAAATTCTCAAAACACAGAGTGAAAAGGTCGAACTTCAAATGTTTCTTAACGCAGTTGCCAGGCGTTATGGTGGACCTGGTCCCCTTTCCGCTCTTGCAACGGCTCGGCTTCCTGTGACCAACCCTGGACTTTTCCGGCAACTCAACCCCCTTCTTCGCTACCTTGAAGACCAACAACGAAAGTTGGATAGACAAAACAGAAGCGCCGATGTCATTTCAAAGGCAGCTCAGATTGCTTATGGGCCAAAATCTGTGTTGGGAGATGATGGAAAAAAAGATTACAGGGCGACACGGGCGACACGGCGAGAAGAACTCACAAAACTTCAGCAATGTACCCAAATTCTGACCCAACGGAGACGGGCACAAAAACGCTTAGAAGAACTTCAAAAATTCAATGATGGGTGGAAAGCCTATGTATCGCAATCTGTGATCGATGAGATGCCTCAAGCTCCTTTGACAAACTGGAAACTGTCACCCCATTTAAACCATCAAACACGAACTGTGATTGAAGAAAACGAGAGGCAAATTGTGTCCCTCAAATTCAATATTTTAAACTTGACGAATAAGTTCCGCGATAACACGTGCGGTGATGACCCAGATGCTGTGAAGGCAGGTCGTGAAGTTCGCAGGGAAATGCAAGTGTTGAAACCTGTGAGGGAAGGAGCAAGTGAGGTTTGTCGTTCAGATACTCTGAAACAGTTAAAAGCCAAAAAGGCTGCTTTGATTTCCACAGTTGGAAATACGAGCAACCAAATTTACGGCTTACCCGTTGATCAGTATTATGATCTATTATTTGAAGCATTAAGCCATTACGAAACTCTGAAACGCCACTCTTGTGAAGATGCAACATGGGTCGAATCTTTATTTCGCATGTTTGGATTGGACCTTCAATGTGTGACCAACAAAAGTGATGCTCGCGACGCCTGCAGAAATGCATTGGAAAGGGCATTGGCACGTGTTGACAAAGAGGCCGTGGCGCTTAAAGAAGGGTATAATGAAAGGGGAATGAAAGCCTTACGCATGGCATTGCTCTTTGCCCTTGTCTTATTAAAAATGGCAAAGGCAAAAAAGGTTGAATTGATGAAAGATAAACACCGGGATGGTAGCCCGTTTACACATCAGTCATTGATGTGTAATCTCGAAAAAACACTTGGGTTCGAAAGAAAGTCTTGTCCTTCACGCCCAATGTCACGAACGCCTTCTAGAACCCCATCTTCACAATCTCTTTCAACCTCTCCATCTGGATCTCGAAGATCTCTTTCCCGCACCCTATCCGCATCTTCAATAAGATCACTCTCATCGTTGCCCTCTTCAGCATCTTCTCTCGATTTTGATGATGAAGTCGGACGACTACTTAGGCGTCAATCATTTGACTCTGAGGTCGAGGCCGATTATGATGAGCTGGAAAGACAGCAAATGCGTGAAGCACGGTTGAGACGACTTGGTGGAACAGGTGGAAGATTTCGCACTTCATCGACTGTCAGTCTTTAAATAAACCTTTCGTTAAATTATCACATTCAAATCCCCTTTAATCTTTTCATTCCATCTATGTAAAATAATGGCATCCATCCCTCAAAAGCCCGATAACCTTGTGGCCCCTTCCGATGACGGGTATGACCCGGCTGAGGAGCCCTTCTTCTCCACCTCTCTCCTCTTTAACCACATTGCCTACTTTACCTTTCGACGGCCCCCGAAGAATGACACAGAGTTTGAGTTGTATAAGAAAGCCCTAGAGGCCTACTACGACAACCATCCTCGTTTCCTTTATTTTTTTGACATTCGTGACTTGGAGGGAGTCAATGAGTATTTTATTTGGAAAAAGGCAGAACTCATGGATTTCTTAAAACCCCGCACCCAAAAAGCAATTGTGTGTACGGCCGTCGTTCTGAATTCAGAACCCGTGCGAATGCTTCTGAATGGCTTCTTTACACTTTACGACTTTGAGGCTCCCCATCAAATTTTCACCACAGACGCTGACGCCACAGAGTGGTTGACCCAATGGTTGGTGACTGAGTTTGGGGCGGAGGAAACCATGAGATGCTTAGGTGTCTAGAGTTCATGTCAAAAGTAATTTAACTTGAACTCTATGATTTTCACTTAATTTGTACCTCCTCCCTGACGGTCTTCTGTGGCAAAGCCACGTTCGCTGTGCGAACAGAAAGAGGTACAAAAACTTTTGACTTCAACTCTAAACATGTGGAAAGTGTGGAAGGGTGTTATCGCAGTGCTTAGGCGCTTGTTGCCAAGGCCAATGGGGACAAAACTGAGGATTGGTAGATGTGTCGGTGGTGTGGCTTGGCGGAGGCGCCGTTGGGTGATGATGAGTTGGTCCTTGGTGATGAGTGCCTTGGGGGTTTGGAATGCTTGTTAGACTTGTCGTATCGTGGTGCGAGTGGCCGTGACCCATGGGTTTTTTGTTTGTGGTAATTCTTACACTGTAATTTTGTTTTCCCAAACTCACAATCCTTCTCAACCATGAGCGGAGCCGAGATTCCGATCATTGCCGGTTGCTCAGCCTTTGGCGTCTTAACGTCAAGCACAATTGCTGTGGCCTTGCACAATGGCACTGCAGTGGGTCGGTGGTGGTGGCGGAAGACTTGGGGGTGTCGGCGCTATGAAGTCTTGTGGTCCAATCTGTCCGACTCTAAGGAGGCATCCAAGATGGATAAGATTACCAACCTCCTCCGCTTCATCGGCAAGCATTCCTACATCCAAGACAATCTTGACGGAATCATTCGATTGGACCTTCCAAGCGAAACCGACCCCGGAACCATGGAAAAGGTTTACATTCCTTCTCGGCCCTTTTACTTTAAGACTCTCGGGATGAAGCGATGGGTTTGGGCATCCGTCATGCGTGACCACGCGGGATCCATTATTGGTTTCGAATTTTGGTCCTACCGTTACGGTTTCTTCTCTTGGGTATGGGCCTCACGCTCTGAGGCCATGTGGGACATGGTCAACACGGTCGATAAGATTATCGATGGAAGCGTGAGAGCTTTTGCGACGTCCAAGAAGAAAAGGCCGAAGGGCTACGAAGTTCCCATCATTGTTGGTTAATTTTTATAATTCAATAAAGTTACATAAATAAAAGATTGATGTCTCAAGACTTTGCTTGGTCACCTTCGGATGAGCCCCATATGACTCGGCGAAAGGAAATCTTAGAGACCCACCCAGAAGTCAAAACCTTATATGGTCACGATTCAACCCAAGCATGGATTGTCATTCTCTTTGTCGCCCTCCAAACCATCATTGCCTTGAACATTTCAGGCCTTTCCTGGTTTCCCTTTTTGGTCCTCACCTACGCCGTCGGTGGGACCCTCAACCACTCCTTAGCTTTAGCCATGCACGAAATCTCCCACAACCTCGTGTGGCCAAAGCCGTGGCAAAACATTGGGTTTGGAATCTTTGCCAACCTTCCCCTAGGCATTCCCTCCTTTATTGCCTTTCGCCACTACCACCGGATCCACCACTCCCACCTCGGAGTGGACGGCGAAGACGTTGACATTCCAAGTCACACCGAATTGAAGATTTTTCGAGGAACTCTGATGAAATTGATTTGGGTCATCCTCCAACCCTTTTGGTATGGCCTGCGACCCCTCTTTCTGAAACCCACAAAGACCCTGTCCTATCAAAACCTGAATGTGGGAGTGGTTCTGGCCTACTTAGGCCTCATGGGTTACCTTGGTGGATGGTCCGCCGTTCTCTACTTAGTGGGTGGAACCATTTTGGGGATGGGCCTTCACCCCATGGCAGGCCACTTTATCGCCGAACACTACACCCTGGTCGATGGCCAAGAGACGACCTCCTACTACGGACCCCTCAACTTTATTTCCTTCAATGTGGGGTTCCACAACGAACACCACGACTTTCCCTTCATTCCGGGATCCCGTCTTCCTCTTCTCAAAAAGATGGTGCCCGATTCCTACTCGATGCCCTTCCACTCCTCTTGGTCAGGCGTCCTCTACCGTTACATTACCGATTCATCGTTAGGTCCGTATTCAAGAGTGAAACGGATAAAGAGTGAAACGGATAAAGAATAAATTCTATGGCTTCATTCCCCTCCAAATCCCTGCTCGCACTTGATCCGTCTTCCCAAGGTGGGAGGCCATGGCGTAGGGAGGAAGGGTGTTATCCTTCATACCCATCCCAATGGCTCGCTTCTCCTGGCCTGTCTCGACCCCCTCAAGGATCCTCTTCAACCCCTTCTCTAGCTCACCCATTGCCTTCTTGGCCCTCTCAATCCAGGGCTCGGCGAGGGCCTTTGCCTCATCGTGAAACTCGTCGGGGAGCAAAAGGAGGAGACGGTGGAAAGCGCCAGGAGAGGTTGACCCAAAGGGCCATAGGGTTGAAGCCCGAATGGAGGCGATGGAGACGCTTATAGTCTTCTCCCTTGAACTTCCGCCTCTCGCCGTTGGCAAAGCGGACGACCCATCCCTCCTGCTCGAGGCCATTAAGGGTTTTTGTCGTCTCAAGAATCTCCTTCACGTCGCCGAGAGGAGACTCGGCCACGACCTTCATCGAAAGACGGGCACCATGAGCCTCGAGGTGAGGGCGCCGAAGCTCAAGACCGGAGGCCACGTGGTAAGCCGAAAGGAGGATGAGGCCATGGTCCTCTGTCTTATAGGGAACGACGACGATAGACTCCTCGCAGATGATTTCCACGAGGTAGGTGTAGGCCTTATCGGCCTCTGCAAAGGAGCCGTGGTGCTCTCGAAGAATCTTCTCCGCCCATGCCGCTTGGGCAGACTTCTCCGCAAAGGAGCCACGGGTGGACACTCGCCAACGCCCCTGAACGTCGTCCCAAAAGATGATGCCAAGGGAGCCATCCATCTTTGCCGTCACGGAGACGACGGGTCCCCTCTCACCCTCGTGAATGTCAGCAATCTCCTTCCCCCAGTTCTCAAACTTTGGAAAGGGAAGGGCGACGGGCTCAAAGGTTCCATCCTCAAGGGGCTTCACAATGAGACCACGGGCCGCCATGGTGAACGGGTCCCATGTGATCTTTGTAATGTCAGTGTATGAAAAGCCGATGAAGCCAGAGGTTGGGCACTCAAAGGTGCGAACATATGGGTTGGCACGTAGGCTTGGTACTGCAATAGTCAGGTCAAGCTTGGTGACGTGATGGGCGCTTGGGTAGTGGAGATCATCCGTTGCCATGCTAGTTGTGATGGTTTGGATATGATGTGGTCTTGACAAATTGACTGAAAAGAGAAACCTCTCAGAAAAAGAAACACAAAACTTTTCTACTCCTTAAGACAAACCAACCAAGCAACCATGGCCACCCTTACCAAGCATACCGACACATTCCATCAAGCTCCAAGCCCATCCACCAACCCCATTGACCCTGAGGCCGCGGCCTTTGCCATTCTCTACCACGGCCATCCCGACATCATCACCGTCGCCGACCTTCGCATCTACTTTACGAATGACGCATTTGCCCAGGAGTTCAAGAAGACAAAGCTCTTTGATGTCACGGAGGATGAGTCAAGAATGCACTGGCTCACGGCCATTCGTCAGTCGGTCATGTCGAAGATTGACGACTCAACTTGGGTTGAGTTTTGGGAGGCATCTGCCTGTGTCTTTCCAGAAGACGAGGTGAAGACAAAGCATCTTTCCATTAACCACCTTTGGGACGCCTACACCTTGAAGGACACAAAGTTCCGGCCCATCTTCCTCAACGGCTGGTGGTCCGATCCGAGCGAGACCGCGCGTGCCGAGGCTCAAGACAACGAGATGAGCGACATTTTCCGGGCAACTCTTAAGCCTGGCGACCTGACCATCCTTATGAATGGCCTCATCTCCTCTACGATTTCAAGTGACATGCCCTACATCATCCGTTACGTCGGCCAAGAGCGTCGGTTCGAGTCCCCCACCATGTTTGAGGTTGAGATTGTCCTCCACCCAACAGTTGAGGAGGTGAAGGCGGCAAGGGCCAACTTCAAGAGGCTCCACGAGGCATTTGTAGCAGCATCTGATGCAGACTAAATCATATATAAAATGCAGGTTGGAAATACTTATTTAACTTCATCCCCACTCTACCGTTCCTTTTTAATTTCTCCTTCCCTTCACTCTGAAGTAAAGACCCATGGATCCACCAACTCGAGTAAACTTCATCTATGAGACTCGTGGATGCAATGTCACCAACTTGAGACCCTATTGTCCCTTTGCAATTTATAAAGAAGACGATGGAAACTTTACCCTAGCCGTTCCAAACCTTGGTGGACCACCTTTTTGGAAGGCTTAGAACACCGAGGAAAGATGGATTACCTCACCCTTCCATCGAATGTCACGATTGACCATGAGCGAGAAGTCATTCCATACGCCGATGATGATGCCATGGGAGAAGAGGTCTTGAAGGTCTTTTATGTGATTTACAAAGCCTACCTCTCCATCTTTGATCATGATGATTCAGACATAAGACCCTTTCTTCCACCCTTTTGTCTTTTTTCAGTTGAGGGACACCTACGCGAAGACCTACCCGAGTCAACTTTTTGAAAGGGTGTGATGGCTTGGCGGGACGCATCAAGGATTTTTTGGAGGATCACCCGGAAGTGAGTGCATGGATGGATGAAACGCGAAAGACTTTGGGGTTGCGAAAAGATGCAGGTCTCTTTGTAAAAACCGTGAGGACTTCAGGAAAGAACGATTCGCCCTTAAGACCCCTTCACACCCCCGAAGAAGTGATTGCTCGCCTCACAGAAACCAAAGCCTTTTGGAGGGAATGGACTCAGGATCGACCACTCTCCCTCGTGATGATGAAGTGGGACTATACCATCGATCACGAGCGTGAGTTTCGAGTGTTTGTAGCAAAACGAAAGGTAAGGGCCATTTCCCAGCAAAAATGGTTTGGAAAAATTGAAGCCTTTGGCGATCCAACTAAGGATTATAAAATGTCTGCAAAAAGGTTTGGTCGGGCCATCCTTGATGGATGCACCCAAGAACTTTTGGATGCCCTTCCCTACGAAGATTGTGTTTTGGATCTTTGGATTGATGAAGGTTGGAAGATGCATTTGATAGAAACCAACCCCGGCCAGATGTGGTCTTCCTCTGGATCCTCCCTTTTTCGAGCTGAAGATCGGGACATTGTGGAAGGACTTGACGGTTCTGATCAAGTTGAGATTCGATTAAAGCTTTAGACTCTAAATAAAAAATTATGAAAGTCATCTTTGTCGATGTGGATGATACCATCTGTAAGACGACAAAGGAGTCCCATCCAACCCTTCCTTCACGAAACTATGAAAAGGCCGAACCTCTCCACGATCGCATCGAAAAGATTAATTCTTTGTACGATGAAGGCCATACCATTATATTCTGGACTGCCCGAGGCACCATGACGGGCATTCCTTGGTTCCATGTCACAAAGGCACAATTGGATTCGTGGGGGTGTAAGTATCACGAGCTAAGGATGGGAAAACCCTTTTACGATTTATTCATTGACGATAAGAACATTGAGGCCGATCGATATTTTGAATAGCATAAGAGTTTTGGAGTAATTTATTCTTTTTCTTCAACGGGTTCTTCAGAAGGCTTAAACCGTTCCAAGAGGAGAGCCATTGATTTTGGGTCACCAAGGCGGATGACCTTTCTCCTCTTTACCCACTTTGCAATGGCCTGTTTCTCCTTTGCAAAGTTGTGGCGAGGTCCCACTCGGGTGACTTTCCCCGTGTAATGGTCAATGGTTGACTTATTCTTTCCGTCATTCGAGTCAAACCCCACAATGGAGGGCGGATGGGAATAATACTTCAGGGCAAACCCAATGGCACAAAATCCAAGCGAGGGTCCAACCCCTGCATTAAATTTTCGCCCTAGGGTTAAGAGGGCACGTTTGTCACGAAGGACAAACACATTTTGACCATTGGTCTTTCGCCGGATGCGCTTTCGCAGAGAGACGGGTTGATAGGACCAAGAAAGGGTCTTTACCTTTTTGCCCATGACCCTTTTGGGTTGCTGAATCCCACACCCCGTTATCCAATGAGTAATCTTCTTTCCCGTGTAGGGTGTGAGACCCACCGTCTTGAAGTCATTTAAGCGAAATACATAGTCATGAAAGTCAATCAATTTGCCAAGTTTATCTTTCAGGATGGAAGGCCCATTACCCACAATACACACAGTTGCGTCTTTCTTTCCAAAAACATCTTTCAGGGGAACTTGGGAAGATGTCGGATAAAACTCAAAAATGGGATCCATATCCGGACCTCGGTAAGGCGCTATTGACCTTTTACTCTTTCTTTGCCGCCCTTCCGTTTTTCGATAGGCAATGTATTCCTTAATGAATGACTCTGACATCTTTATTGGTAGACTATTTATAATTCGAATAAAGGATTTTAACATTACTTGAGAACAGTTGGTGGATGGAATGGTAAGGGAAAAGATTCGAACATAGAAAAGTTTGCCGATCTATACGGACTTTAGTGTTTTTCTTCCTTTGTTTCTGAGATTGTGCTTGGCTTAGGAGACTCCATCGTTTTTGGTTATGACGCTTTGTAAGTGTGGCCTTCGAGATCAAAATTGACAAATGGATTTAGGGAATAGACCGAGCACCCATAGACGTCTTTGAGCCATTTTTTTAGAGTCACGGTGTGAGATCCAATCTTACCAAGCCAAGAGACGTAACGACCACAGGTTCTCTGTGCAGGTTTCTGCCGTTTTCCATAGTAGGACGGAATGTTAGAAGATCCGTCAAGGGTTCCACAGTCATGTCCAAGCAGAATGATATTTTTTGCACCCAAAAAGGCCGCAAAGTGAATGCCAGAGGTGATGGTCGAGTAAGAGGAGATGAGTTGGTCAGGTTTCAGAGCATCTAAGTGTTTTCTCTCCAAGGCCTTTGCACATTGGTTATGCTTAAAAAAACGAACATTCTTTGGCTTCTTCTTCAACTCCATGTAGGTAATGAGGTTTCGATTGTTGACTGACCCCTTACATCCGGTTGACACTATGTGAGTCGCCAAAGGGACGGCGGAAATGGCTTCAAGCATTCCCGGACCTTCTTTTCGGACATAGTAGGTGAGATTGGGAAAGCGCTTATAGACCTGGTTGATCCCAATCGTAATCTTTCCATCGAAAAAGGACGGATCGACAAAGGCCCCTGAAGGCCCTGAAGCAATCACCCAAATGTCCGCTCCAGTGTAACGTCCCTTCAGGGGCGCAATGTAGGGTGCACTTCGATAAGACCTTGGTAAGGGTGTCGGTTTCTTTGGAGGATGTTCTTTTGGTTTTGTTGTTCCCTTCGGTGTGTCGTCTTTAGTTTCATTCTTTTGACGTCTCCTTCTTTTCTTTGGTTTATAAGTGTCCTTTGGTTTATAAGTGTCCCTTGTGTCCTTTGGTTTGTCTTTATTCTTCAAGTCCTTGATCCGTTGCTCCAAGATGCGAAGAATAAATTCAGTCGATTGCATTTTTTAAATGACAAAAGAAATTCAGGCAGATGAAATGGCGCTGAAAAGGGCACGGACCAAAGCGTTTTTATCACGGATAAACTCGGGGTGCTGGAAAAGGTCTTGATCGGGAACCTTCTCCACCATGTGGTAAGCCTGAGGGAGTTTGTCTTTAAACTCCTCCACCGTCACAGTGTCGGGGTTGAAGAAGTCGCGAATGTTGCGAAAGAATTGAAGTTGAGACTCGAAGGACATCCGGTGGACAATGATGGTCTCTTTGAGCTTCTCTATCTTTTCGACAATCAAAGCGAGCTTGGGTGCTGAGGCATCCATGGCTGCCTCGACTTGTTCGTGAGTGAGTGCTTGGTGGATAATATCGTCAATGATTTGCTCGGATGACTTGTCGGAGGCCATGATGTGCTTGGAAGGTTTGGTAGTTTAAGGTGGGAAGAAAAGGGAAAATGAAATTGTGAGGAATGAGATTGGCGCTATGATGAGAATTTTCTTTTTGAATAAAATTTTACTTCTGAAGCATTTCATTTGTGGTTTGGCCATACAAAATTACAACCATGGCCACCGAAGAACAAAAGAACAAAGTCAGTCAAGACATTCAAGCCTACACTTCTCTGATGCTTGAACGATCTAAGTTGAGGCAACAAGTTAGGGAGGCAAAGAAAGGAGATGTGATTGACAGTAAAGGGGCAAGTGCCCTCATATCCCTTGTGAACCTCAACCAAAGGATCGAAGATCTGGGAGAGGCCATTCAAAAAAACATTGATGATTGGGGCGTCAGTGAGGAATACATCAAAGGGGTTGGTCGCTTAATGGTGAAGGAGGGGGATGAATGAATAAATGAATGATGGTTATTTCGAAAAGGAAAGGAATGATTAGATGGTTATTTCGAAAAGGAAAGGAATGACCAGTCAGGAGTCAACCATCCAGGAGGAACCCCCAACTTTACCTCAAGTTCGCGTTGCTTCTCCTTCAACTCGGCCACTCGCTCACCCCCAAGACGTTTTTCAAAGTTTTCTTGCACAATCTCACGTAAAGCAATCATAAACTTTTCAATGTCTCGAGACGACACGGTCTTATCATGAAAGTCAAGCTCAACCGTGTCCTTTGTCGTCGACCCACCATAAGCGACGGCTTCATTCACCACCCGAGCCTCTGCATGCTTCTTTGCCTGCAGCATTCGCATCGCGTCTTCAACCGCATTCAGGTAGGCGAGGCGCACAATTCGCACGTCTTTTTCCTGGCCAATGCGGTAGATGCGGCCAATGGCTTGCTCTTCCTTTTTGGGGTCCCAAGTGGGGTCAAGAATAATCATTCGGTTGGCCCTTTGAAGGTTGAGACCCACTCCACCTGTGCCCATGGTCAACAACATTACACGGGTCGGGCAAGAGGAATCCATAAATTCCTCCATCACGGCCTTTTTTGCACCATCCGACAACTCACCATGCATCATAAAGACGGGGATCTTTGCTTCCTTACATAAGGTCGAAAAGAGGTCAATGGCCCTCTTAAATTCCGAAAAGACGAGGACGGCGGCCTCCTCATCCTGGCGCAACATGGTCTGAAGGATCCGAAGGGCATAGAAGAATTTTGTCGAGGTGCCCTGTGGAGATCCAGTGGCTCGATGGTGTGCCAAGAGGGAACAAAGACCACAGTGATTGGGTACGGGAGGTAAGGGCGAAAAGTGTTTTAGGGTTATGGGTAGACCATCTTCGCACTTTTGGCAGAGGAGATGACCACAGGCTAAACGGCGAAGACGAGAAGATGCTCCGTCAAGGGCAAAACATCGAATGCAACATCGATAGATGGCCTTTTCCGATTTTCCAGCCTTATTCTCTTCTCCGGACACTAAGTCAGCACAAATACATCCTTGGCGTAACCTCAAAATGTTCACAAGAATCATTGCCGAAAGGCGAGACTTTTCTTCAGATGAAATGTCAGCGTCCCTCTTAGCGGCTTCGTGGGTGGACCACACCGAGGTGGCCGCATCAGACAATAGGTCAATCATTGAGGATTCAATCTGGGTGGGGACCACTGGAACTAAGAGTTCCTTTCGATCAGGAAGGGCGTCCTTCAAGATGGACACCGTGCGTCTCACCATGTGATTGCCAAAGTAGCGTTGGATGGCATGGTGGGATGCAAACTTTACCCACTGGGTCACCATTTGCATCTTTGCCGTGCCGCCGTAGACGGCAACGTAGCCGAGAAGGTCTTCCATTCCATTGCACACAAAGGTCGCCGTGGAAAAGAGGAACCCTCGGGATCCTACTTGAGCTCCCGACTTTGATGAAGCGCGGAAGCGTCTCATTAAGCGATTGGTCTGGGTGTCATGGTTCTTAATCTTGTGGGCCTCATCCATGATGAGAAGGGTGAGGGGGAGTTGAAAGAGGGGACAGTGGATGCCGTCTGACCGGATAATCTCTGGGTTGCAAAGAATAAACACGGGATAGGTGAGGCGACCCCGTGCGCCAAGGGAGCAAAGGTTGATGGACTCTCGGAGACGCTTATGGCGATTGGGCCCCGTGTACTCAATGAAATGGGAGCGCGGAATCCCTAAAAACTCTTGACCATTCTTTACAAAGTTGGGAATGATGACCCGTGGCACCACAATCACAAATACCCCGCGGTGGAGGGGGGTTGGAATGATTTTTTGGTAATCGTGGATGCACACACAGGTGGAAAGGATTTGGACCGTCTTCCCCAACCCCATTTCATCTCCAAGCATGACAAAGAGGTCATCCTTCTCGATGCCCTTTGCCTTTCCAAGCAATAAATTCACCATAAAGTGGACTCCATCCAACTGATGCTCTCGCATCGAAAAATGGTCACGGGCGTACTTTGCAATCGTGTCTTCGACCGAGGCGGTGACACCATCTCCTTTTGCAGGAGGAGCGGCGACAATGCCACCAATAAGTTCCAAAAGAGCCGCCAAGGCAGGGGAAGGACCCTTTTCCATTTCCTTTGCCATCCATTGGGGAAGCTTACGCTTTGATTCAAAGGAAGGAGCACAGGAGTTTGGTTTGGAAATTCCTTTCATTTGTGACTCTAGCGAGGGCTCCTTCCGTTTTTTTGGGTTAGTGCTCGGGAGAGCTATTGACCTGACCTCTCCTTCGGCTGCAGGCTCTTTTGAATTTTCTGTATGAGCTAAAACGACTGGCCTTGGCCCATACACATCTTTTTGAGACTCGTCATCCATTTATACACCCTACAGGAAAGATTTTGGTTATTTTTAATCTCGTCTATTTTAGGCGGAAAGATAATTTTTAGAGTTTGGAAATCCAAAGAAAATATATACAAAAGTCACAAAGATGACCAAAGTCCGTTTGTCATTTACGACAAACCAAGGGCGTCAAACGAAGAAGATTTTTATTGATTTGATTGAGTGGACAATCATTCTGGACATTGCAGCAGATTCGACAGTGTCCTTCTTTGCCGGGCCGATTTTGTCAAAGGCCTTACGGCCCTACACCATTACCTTCTCGATTGTCAACTTAAATTCCAACCGCAACCGGTCAAAGGTTGCCTTTCGCACCGAAAACTTTGTGTTTCAACCCGATTCAAGGTCATCAACCTGTGGGCGCTACAATGTTTGGGAATTGGGGGGCCTTCGCAAACAAGCCGATGGAAGCTTGTTGTTTGAGCTGAATGTCCAAAAGCTTTCCATCTCTTCAACCTGCACCATTGCGCCGGCCCTCCTCCACCACCTCATTGCCAACCAATCTCTCCAAGATTCCCATGTGAAGGAACTCTCCCAGGCACGTGAAAACTTGAACGTCGCCGAGACACTTTTATCTCAAACCCTGACCCAATGTGAAAGCCTTCAAGCTGAGTTGTTAAAGAGACCTGTTGACCTGACGTCTCCTCCGTCTGAATCAAAGGGGCCTGACGGGTCGAATGATGAAGACGAAATTCCAAAAAAGAGAAAGGGAAAAGCTAAAGCGAGGGTCGAAGAAGCCTTTGGTGGCGAAGCTTTTGAGAAAGTCTTTCGTCAAAAGATTGAGTTCTTAGAAGACAAAGGGTCCGAAGACGAGTTGGCATGTTGGATTGCCCGCTTAAAGGATTCGGTCCAAACCCTTTCCGTTAAGCGAGATGCCCTCAATTCATGTGTTGTGTGTCTTGGAGCACCACGTGCCGTGATTATCCTCCCCTGTCAACACATGGCGTCCTGTGAAGGGTGCATTCCCGCAGTCAAAAAATCTGGAAAATGTCCCGTTTGTCGGGGTGTTATTAAATCCACCATGGTTCCCTTTCGTTAATATCACATTCCATTTTTAGGTTTGATGCAAAGATTCACCATAAAGAAAATTCGCCATTTTTGACAACTTTCGCAGCTGGCATCATTAGAAATATTTTCACCACAAAAATGGATTCAAATCCAGATCTTTCCACTGAATTTCTTGGGACAATTTTACAAGGACCCATGATGAATTCGGCGGGGGTGTGGGACACGAGCGAAGATGATTTGTTGGACTTGGATAAGGCTCCTCACCTCGCGGCTATTGTCTCAAAGTCAACCACCTTTGAAGCCCGCGACGGAAACCCTCACCCACGCTACCACCACGACGATCTTTGCTCAGTCAACTCGACAGGCTTAGCAAATAAGGGCTACGTGTTCTACGGGGAGATGGCTTCTCGCCTCACGAAACCCTACATTGTCTCGGTCGCATCACTCGATTCGATTGAGAGGATGAAGAAAGTCGTGGATCACTTGGCGGCTAACCCCCACATCCTCGCGATTGAGATTAACCTCTCATGTCCCAACATTGTGGGAAAGTCTCAGCCGGCCTATGACTTTGATCGTCTTGATGCTTACCTGAAGATTTTGACCTCTGACTTGGAAAAACCATGGGGAATCAAACTCCCACCCTACTTTGACAACACTCACTTTGAAAGGGTGGCCGAAATATTAAAGACCTATAAGCCCCACTACCTCGCCTGCATCAACTCGGTCCCCCTCGCTCTCCACATTGATCCCCACACCGAGACTTACTCGATCAAACCGAATAGGGGGCGAGGTGGCCTCGGTGGAGCTTCAATTCGCCAAATTTCTTTGGCCAATGTTCAAACCTTTCGCCTCCTCATGGGTCCCGAGATTCCCATTGTTGGGTGTGGAGGCATCACGAGTGGGGCTGACCTTTTTGAGCACATCTTAGCGGGAGCAAATCTTGTCCAAGTGGGAACTCAGTTGCTGAAGGAAGGCGTGAAGGAAGCCTCGGCACGGATCCATCGCGAATTGGCCGACCTCTTACAAAAAAAGGGCTACAAGTCTTTGGGCGAAGTCGTTCCTCTTTGTTACAGATAACTTTTGAAATAACATAATGGTTGATTTTTTTCGTGGAAAATTTTACCAACACTACTAAATACCATGTCTTTCATCTTTACAATGGATCCGTCAAAGGACCAAGAGGCCAAAAATGTCTATCACGATCTCATACCTTACCGTTTTTTCATGGATATAAAGGATGAAAAGGTGGGCTTATTTTTTGGCTCTTTGCTTTCAAAACACTTTCGCCCTTATACAATCAAGTATAGTTTGTGTGTACTCAATGCGCGTGGAAATCGAACCCAAAAGAAATTTTCTCTAAATCATACCTACACATACGACGATGATCCATGTTGGGGGTTTGCAAATCATTGGAAGCTTAGTGAATTGGCCCTGCAAGATGACGGAAAGTTGAAATGTTTGGTGAAACTCGAAGATATGGATTTTGATCCAATGATGGCGAAGCATGTGGGGTTGATTGATGCTATGCTTACCTCAAGAGAAAACAAACTTTTGGAAGCGAATCGAAGGTTAGAACGAGAAAAGGAAGCGTTGTTGGATGACTTGGAAAAAGCAAGTAAGAGATCAAAGTTGAATGAATCACTTGAAGATTTTCAAGATCACATAGGGAAAATCATCAGCGAAGGAACCATTGAAGAAGTCAATAGGTGGGCGGACGTTTTAAAGGAAACAACGGTCACCTTAGGGGAGCGAAAGGTTCGTCTCGAGGGATGTGTGCTTTGTCAAGTGAAGCCACGTCAGGTGGTTTGTATTCCATGTGCTCACCTTTGTGTGTGCGAAGATTGTAAGGGGGACGTCAAAGACACGTGCCCCATTTGTGAAAAGTCTATCGAGTCAACCATGGTTCCATTCAAATAAATTACTCATTTCAGTTGCCAAATATGGCGAATTTTCTTTATTGAAAATTATAACCAATCGTAATTCAACATCGTTTCACTCAAATAAATTACTCATTCATGCTCCTCCGATTTTATTCAAATCTCTCGTGCTCCTCCGATTTTATCACAATTCAAAAACTCCTCATGAAGTACGTAGACATTGACTTTGACAATGCCAAGATGACCCAGACAAAACAAACCATTCTTGAGTACATCAAGTGGAATATCCGCATGAAAATCCACAAAGACACTGGGATGGTTGGCTTATATGTGTTTCCCCACATGTCTCCTCTTGGGGGACCTTTTAAGGTTGAGATCCATGCATCATTTCTCTCTCCTGATGGAAACCCAAGTCAGAAAAAACTTCAAACGACCATTGTGTTTTCTTGCGACGATTTTCAGAAGAAAACCCTATGGGGGCAGGACAACATTTGTCACTTTAACGATTTGCCTGTCCAAGACAACGGTGAGGATCTTCGTTTGCGCTTTCGTGCAAAATGCCAGACGTCTGGACATCACATGCTCACCCGTGCAATTGTGAACCACTACCTCAGCGACTCTTCGATTGACATGACCATGTGCAAACGCATCGAAGAGTTGGAGGCAAAGGTGGAGAAAGACAAGACAATAATTGCTGATCTTCGGAGGACGGTTGAAAAAGGAAAGGTTGAAATTGGAATGCAGGGCGATATCATTGTTGGTCTGGAACGCGACTTACAAAAGAAAGATGAAGAGGCAAAAGAGAAGGATGAGGAGATTTCAGACCTGGAATCAAGAATTAAGAGGAGCGATGATGTGATTTTATCCAGGGAAGAGACGATTGCTGTTTTGGAACAAGATTTGAAGGAAAAAGAGGAGGAAGCCAAAAAGAAGAATGAGGAGATTGAAGCCTTGAAGGAAGAGTTGAAGAAGAGAAAGGAGACTGCTGAGAAATGCGAGGAGGAAATATTGGTCCTTAAGCGGAAGAAGGATGAAGAAGTGGATGGCCTGAAGAAACAAGGAGAACAAGTCGCCCAGAACCTTCGCCTCCTCTCTGAACAATTCACGTCCTACCTTTTTCGGTAAGTATGTCTACAAAAATCAAATAAAGAGTTATGGCCAAACCCAATTTGTAAACGAAGCTCCGCTTCAAAAGTAAAATTTTATTCATTATCCTTCAGCTATGGTTTGATTTGTTACCAAAGTTTCCGTAGCGAAGCATGTTGAACCATAGGATTGATAACATGAAACGAAAATCACATTTTAGAATGCAAACAGAGGAGCTGACCTTTGAGAAGAGGATTGGTTGCCAAGAACAAACCTTGCTTTTGTCACTCATCCAATGGCAAGTGCGGATCAATGTTGATGAGGAACGTCAAGTTGGAATCTATGCAGCACCTATTCTTTCGCCCTACCTTTCACCCCTCAGTTTTTCATACTCCCTTTCCTTTCTTTCGGAAAAGGGAAATTTGACAAGGAGGACCTACACCATGCATGGTCAATTCAAATCGAATCAAGAATGGACCCTCTATGGCCAACATGCCTTATGTCACCTTGACGACCTCCCCCTCCAAGCGAATCGAAAGGACTTTCTCGTTCGTTTCACGGCCATATCCATCAAACCCAAAGACCACACCTCTTTCCTTGGAACCTTGGACCATTTTTTGAGAGGTCAGACCATTGATGCTTCTCACCTGAAGAAGATTGAGGACCTAAAAAAATCTCTCCACCAAGAGAAACGGAGGACAAAAGATGCCTTTGATCTGGTGGGTGAGTGGGAAGCAAAGTATAAAGACTTGAAGGATCAAAAAGAAGAAGATGACGATAAGCCAAAGAAAAAACCAAAGATTGAATTTGATGTCGAAGACCTCGCAGAGAAGGCAACCCTTCCTCAGTTGAGTGAAGCCATTGAAAGGTTAGAAAAAGACTTAAAGGTCTTAACTGAAAAGCGAGTCGAACTGAAACGATGTGTTGTGTGTTTAGGTCGAGATAAGGAAACCATTTGTCTGCCGTGCGAGCATATGGCGGCATGTGACCGGTGCATGCATACCATTCAAGAAAAGAATAACAAGTGCCCAATTTGCCGGGCGGAAATTGTCTCTATTATTCGACCTTTTGTTTAAAATTTAAAATCACATTTCTGAGTGTAAGGAAGGAGGTTACAAAAATCACATCGAAATGTTTTATAAGAGATCCCATCATGGGGATGTCTTGATAGGCATGGAGGATGGTCAAGTGATGGCAATTTACTTAGATTGTCAAGAGACTGAAATTTCCATTCTTTCATCCATCACTTACCCTCCCCATAAGAGGATTGAAGGATGGCGTCTTTCCGACCTCGTGCCTCCAAAACGATTTCTCATTTTGAAAACATCGCTCAATGGATCAATTGCTCGTTTTATGAAGCGAACCTATGTTGGGTTTACCGTCATCTTACCAAAAGACGCAAAGGCACTTGGGAGAAAAACGAGAATTGTGCCACCTCCTCCAATTCATATTCCAAGAGATCTTCCCCCCCTCCCCTATTTAGATCCTGGCATCCCTTCAGACTTTGGCAGTCCCTTTGGCAATCCATTTACTCAAGGAACTCAAGAAGTCAAAGGTAGATACACTGCCATTTCTTTTGCATGCATTGTGATTATTTCGGTTATTTTTGCAATCGTTTACATTGTCATATGAGAAATACTTTGGTTAGACAAATGGATATTGAAAAGGGTTTATTGCTTGGTGTGTTGGGCCTCGGTGCTGGCTTAGGAAGTGCGGCCATTTGGACGGCCGTCGATAAGAAGAAGAAACCAAAGGAAAGGAAAATTACGCTGCACCATCCTCAGCATGCCGATCAACCTCTTGAACCCCTGAAGCCTATGAAGCGCCGCGAAGAAACGTCCTATAAGTACCCCCAAATTCTTTCGATGGACGGCCCTCTGATGGACGCCCTCGAATCTTTTCGTGGAGCAAAATTTGCCGACAAACGTCAGTTTGATGAGCTTGTTGAATGCTTAATGCGCCAGGCGTCTCTTTGGTGGTCTTCGGAGACCTTAGAACCCGAAGCCCTGTCGGCGTCGATTGTTCGTGAGGCGACGGATTTGAAACAAGAAACCCGTGCCGTGCTTGAGGAATATTGCCACTCGGCCAACATTACCCTGAAAGACATTCCCGGCTATTACTTTCGCCATGGACCTGTGAACCCCACTTGGCAAAAGGCATTTTCCCAAGTTCTCATGTCTTCGGACAACTTTCGCCACAACACTCAGATTGCTTACGACACTCAACGCCAGAAGCGGATTCGGTCTTTGGGATCCAGAGATTTACGACGTAAGGACACTGAAAAATAAATATTTGATTTAATGAATAGAAGGTCGGTAGAAGTGCATCCCCGTCTTTACAAGGGCATCCTTCATGGCCTCTTGTTCCTCCGCCTTGAAGAGGCAAATCTTAAAGGTTTTTGTGGTGCGAAGGGCCTCTCGTTGGTCATGAGTGAGTTCATCAATGGCCATCGACAAGGCATGAAGGGTCAAGGTGGGAAGTTGGGAAGACCACCATCCGGCATTGACTCCCCAAGCAAAGGGAGGACACCATGCTTCGATGCGATCGGAAGCGAGGAAAAGGCGAATGGCTTGAGAGTAGGCAGATGTCAAACGGTTCACCACGTGAAGGGTCGGGTTGGACTTAAACTGGGTCCAGTCCCCACCCTTATACCAAGCAAAGGAGGGAGACACAACGTGTCCAACTTCGTTGACTCCGTAGGTCTGTGTGATGCCATCTCCCGTGTGGTTCAGAGTCGCCTTTGCCTCGCCGGAAAATGAGGTGAGGCCGAAAGTCTTGTAGAGAATGGCAGAGACTCCCTTACATCCACTCTGTGCATTCTTTGCCTTTACATGGCCGACACCTGCAGGGTCAATGACCATAACGTTGGGTGGAATGTTAATGATGGCAGAGGTGGGAGTGGTTCCAAGGACTGAGTGGTTTGCTTGGTGGATGAGGTCAAGATGGGCTTGGGAAATGTCAGTGACACCCTTGGGAGATGTGTAGTGCTTGGAAGTCGAGGTGCCCATGATGTGTCGTTGGAAGAAATAAAGTGCTTTGGTAGCTGTATTCAATCCTTCTCAAATCTTAACCAAGGAAAGTCTTCTTTGACTTCTTGAATAAGCTTCTCTTTTAAACTTAATTCATCTTCTAAACCTTTACACTTGAAAAGTCCAAGATCCCACTTGACATCACCCTTATAGGGACCCACACAAGGGAAACCATTGGACATCACCCAACAATCGAAGAGGCGATCACATTTTGACCATTGGGCCTTTGCCAAACCTGAAAGGTGATCACAAAAAGTCTTTAGGGTTTCAAGGGCGCCCTCCCATTCATCCATGTCATCCCCAAGGCCTTCCAACCATTCTCTCACACTTTGGGTTGGAAGAGCTGAAGACTTTAGGATGCGGATCGGTCGTTCTTCCCTCTGAAGAGAAGTAGAGAGTGAGGTGAGGGGAAAGGCAAAAGGAGTGAGGCCGACCTTTTTGGCTTCCCACATGGCCTGACACAGAATGGCCCGACGGTTCCAAGGAGTGAAGGGGTCAGAGGTTAGTCGATTGAGGATGGCCATTCCCTCCTTATAGATTGGGTTCCCCAACTCTGATCGAGGCCACGGACAATCCTCCCAAGCCTTTCCAAATAAAGGGTACAACACGGGTTTCCAAAGAGCACACCAGACGGCACATTGGCCTATCACCTCTTTTAGAGTTTCTTCTTTCGATTCATTTTTAGAATCAGTATAAGGTTTGACTGTGAGATTTCTCGCCTTTACTTGGGCAGCCGCCCACCCCTTTAAGTAGGTCTGAAGATCAAAGGATTTCCCCTTGTAGGTAAGGGGATACGAAAGGGGGAAAGAAGATGAGGGTTCCATTTATTCTTAGGCGTTGATTTGCCAAAGTTATCCAAGAGACGATCGAAACAACACATTTATCCCAATGAATAAATGAATGTCAGACAAGCGGCCTACATGCCGAATGCCTATAGGACCCATCGGGCCTTTCGACCATCCAAACACTTAGATACTGATGAGCGTAAACGGGGATTATCTCCATGGGAAATTGCCCTAATGGTTGGCCTGATTTGTGTGTTGATTGGCATTATTGTGTGGTCGGTTGTGAAGAAGAAGAGGCGTCAAAGTCCTCGACTTTTTGATAGCCCTCCTGATTCATCACCCATTCCATCTCATACTCCGACTTTGTCTCACATTCCGACTTCGTCTCATACTCCGACTTCGTCTCGTCCATCTCACATTCCGACTTCGTCTCATACTCCTCATCAATCGCCACACCAATCCACAGATCCATCTTCGACTCACCAAGAATCTCAGGCTTATAAAATTTTTGTTTCGATTGCTTCTTATCGAGATCCCGAAGTGTGTTCGACCCTCCTCACCTTATTTCACCAAGCAGATGATCCAGCAAGGGTCACGGTTGGCCTGTGCCAACAGAACGAAGCCGGTGATCTTGACGCCATTGAGGGCTATTCTGCCCTCTGTGAAAACCACGGACTTGACCGTCGTTACTTTGACTCGATTCGGATTTTGAGGTGGCCTGCCGAAGACGCTGAGGGCCCATGTAAGGCCCGTGCGGCCATTGAAGAAAAGTGTTTTGGGGGCGAGTCTTTTTATCTTCAAGTTGATTCACACACAAAGTTTGAAAAGGGATGGGATCGAATCCTGATTGAAGAATGGACCGAAGCTTGCCGACTCATGGGCCACACAAAAATTATCCTCACGGCCTACCCGGCCCCCTACTCACGATCCCCTCTTGACGTATTTACAAAAGACGTGCCCGCCCACCCCTCCTTCCTCTTCCCCGACGCCTTTGATAAGGCCACTGAACTCCCCACCTTTGCTTCTAGGCCGTCGGCCATCCAACCCTCTCGACCCTACCTCCAGATGGGCTTTGCAGGGTGCTTTGCCTTTTCCTTATCCCAACGCATGGAGGCCCCCTACCTTTCAAAGGTCCCCTTTCTTTTCTTTGGGGAGGAGTATGTGATGGGAGGCCTCTACTTTACCTACGGCTGGGACATGGTGATGCCCACCCGGGTTCCTCTTCGCACCTTATATGATCGGTCTTATCGCCACACCTTTTGGGAACTCTACTCACGGTCCGAGGGCGAACAACGAGAGAGGACCGACTTGAAGGAAAAGGCCGTGAAGCGAATCTTTGAGCTCATCGAGGGAAAGGTGCCGTCTCATCCTGTGGGAACCGCGAGGACGTTTCGGGCATGGGAAGATTATTTGGGATTGTCCATGCTTGATAAGACCATCCAAGAAATGGCAAAGGCTGGCATTTCACCAGAAGCCTCTCAGCACGAAATCATTTGTAAGTACGGGTCGGTGTCAGCCTTAAAGGAAGCGTCGTCAAAAGAGGCGTAGTCGGTTTAAATGAAATAAGCAGTATGTATCCAAAAAAGGCCTTTGTCCGGAAGTGTACGGATTTTTTTTGAAATAATACATTCATGTCTTGCATGTGCCTACTGCCTCAAGCGCACAATGGCCACATCACCGCGGCGGCACATTTTGCCCTCGTTTGTGGCCTGGTCCATTTAAAGTTAATCACACATTCTGCTTTTACTTTTGTCGCAATCCTTTAGTGGTTGTATTGTCGGCCTTTTCAACATGTGTCGCTCCCCACAATGCCACCATCAGTGCCATTCACAAAAACCGCACAATGTCACGTGCAAACGGCTCCACCACTTCACTCTCCATGTCTTCCGCGTCCAGCCCTCGGATGCGACACAAACGACGCAGGCACAAGGCGCGTGTCAGTGCAGCCAGTGGGGTGGTCTCAGAGTCGTCGTGGTGGACTTTGGGTGGAGGGGGGACTCCACCGTGTGCACCCCATGCCGCCTTCATCACCCGGATGGCTTCAATGTGACTTGCCTGCGCACACACACTGTCAATTACACAAACACAGGCGACTCAAGCTCAAACACCACGCACCCGGTGCACCCTCACAACAGACACTTGCTTGTCACCGTCGTACACCATGACTTTGCCGCCTGGCATGCCCGCCATTCTGGATGCAGGCTCGAACGTCCCAGTTTCACGGCCGTCCACAGCGTCAAAGAACACAACCTGGCCGGAGAACATCAGGTACGCCTCGGGTGTGACGGACCTCACATCGTCAGAAGTGGGTGTACTCCACTGCTCCACGTCCCCTGCCCACTTCCGCACAAAGCCATCGCCACCAACGATGAAGGTGTCGTCGGGGAGGACCGTCAGGCAGACAACGAGGTATGGGTGCTGCAGGACGGACTTGCAGGCGCCGTCAAGGGACCACACCCGCACTGTATTGTCGTATGACCCGGACACGATGCTGCCGTCAGACAGAAAGGCAACCGCACGAACCCAGTCCGTGTGGCCCTCCAACACCGCCGTGCACGTCGCTGACGCAACGTCCCACACCCGAGCCGTGTGGTCCGCGGAGCCGGTGACGACAATGTTGTCGTTGGACGGGTGCACCGCCACTGTAAACACGACTTTCGTATGGCCCTCCAGGACAGCCACACAAGCTGTTCTTTCATTATCCCAAGACCACACGCGGACTGTGCGGTCGTAGGACACTGACACAAGGCCGCCACACCCTCGCGCTGCCAGTGCATAGACAGTGCCGGTGTGTCCCTCGAGTGTGGCTTCCAGGACGCCCTCGGTGGTCCACACGTGGATGAGAAAGGGTCCAGGCCAGCCATGTCCGGTGGCAAAGCCTCCAGTGAGTGGGAGGTGCACAATGGAACCCCAACCCCAGCCATTGGACATATAGTCAACAGTGACGGTGGATACGATGGTGGTGCTAGGGGTGGTGCTAGGGGTGGCGCTAGGGAAGAAGGTGGATGCCGTAGCATCCAAGGCGCGCTTGCTCATTGCTGCTTGGAAGAATGGATGGAGGGCTTGGAAGGATGGATGGAGGGCTTGGAAGGATGGATGGAGGGCTTGGAAGGATGGATGGAGGGCTTGGAAGGATGGTTGCACGGAGGAACCAGAAGAATTGTGAATTGTCTACTCAAAATAAATAATCACAATTGGATCCACAGTTCGTGAAAGGGGAGACGCAAACCCCGCCGCCATGGAGATGTAGGTGGGGGTGCCACCCCAAGAAAGAATTTTTTGTCGATACTGGATGAATGCAGGAATAAGACATTCTAATCGAAAGATGAATTTATTTTAAATAATCCCAGCATGTTTGAAGTTTCTCCATCCAAGTCATTGACGGTCTTTTGTCGAACAAATCACAAAGTGGACGTGGAAGGTAATCGTCTCGGGTTTCGCGAAGGATGACGAGGGAATATCTAACTACGCATGTGCGACTGTAAAGAGGCTCCAGGGATTCGAAAAACGCGAGAGTAGCTTCTCTAGAAGGTTCCGTCTCCAAAAACTCTTTGATGGCTGTTTCATCCAAGAGGTAGGATCGAATGGAATTGACATAGTCTCCAAGGTAATCAATTCCCCACCTGAGAAGCTCTTCATCTACACCCAAGTTTAGTCAAGAGGTCATACATAAACACAAAGAGGTAGTACTCAGGTTGAATGCTAGGTCTTATGTAACCCTCTAGCACGTCCTCTCGAAGCCCCATTTCCAATAAAAAGTCTTTGTATGACAAGGACGAAAGGAGAGAAGAAATCTGGTGAGTTTCTTTCACGTAGAACCTGGGAGTAGAAAGAAAGCTCCCCTCAATCACCCGGTTAATCACCCAATAGGGAAGACAAAATATCATTGTCCGAGGTTGCCCATATTCCCAATGATAAAAGGTAGGCTGGGTCAAATCCAGCATCGTATAACGCCTCTCCCCAAGGAAAGGCATAGACAGAATAGGTTTTCTCAAGGTATTTAAGGAATTCTTCTTTCGACTTCATTGAACTAAAAAAAGTAAATTTTATTATGTAAAGTTTTATTAGGTCCTCTGGGAGATGATGGCATCAAAACTATAAACTATATAAAAACGTCAACATGGGAACCTCCTCGTACATCTTTCAATACACACGAGAGTACATGAAAAAGCATGCAGGCGCGGTGAGTGCGTACTTCCTCATGACTCTCAATTCGCCCATTCAACTCGTCCTCGAACCCTATTACATGGGGCGTTTAATTGAGAAGCTTCCCGCCATAAAAACTGAAAAGTCACTCAAACCCGTAAAGACTGAAATCGTTGCCATTGTTTTGTTAGCCGTCTCCGCCCAAATTGGGAACACCTTTAATGATTACCTTGACGCGTCTTTCATTCCTGGACTCCAGGCGTTTGTCCGTCAAAAAATTATGGAAAAAGTCACCCTCCGCAACCTTCGCCACTTTCAAGACGTTCATGTCGGAGATTTTATTACAAAGATTATACAGACGCCGCACGCACTTGTTGACATTACCTTACAAGTGCGCATGCAGGTTTTACCTGCTATTTACACATTTCTTGGCGGTATTGTGTACTTTTTTATGGTTGATTGGACCCTTGGTGTTCTTTTTATTTCGGGGATTGGTATTTTTGTGGGCATTCTCTTTGGGATGGGCTACCAGTGCGTCCAATCCTACATGAAAGAGGAAGAATGCCATGACTTTTTGCACGAAGAAATGGCTGACTACCTTGAGAATCTCCAAAATGTCTTTGAAGCCAACGCAACAAACATGGAATTTGCACGGCTCCACAGTCACCACAAAACCCTCAACAAAAAACTTAAAGCGTCCATGCATAAGACCGCCCAGATGCGCATTGCTTTGAACGCCTTTTCGTGCTTCCTTTACATTTCTATGGTTGGGTTGTCTATATGGCTTTTTTCAAAAAGGCGCATCTCCATTGGCAGCGTCACGACCACAATCATGGTCGTCGGCTACGCCATAAGCACCATCAATAGTTTGTCTGATGAAATTGACCCCTTACTGACAAACATGGCCATCCTGAAAAAAGTGGACAACTACCTGTCAAAGCAGGCCACCATGACCGTGACAGACCCACAGGGAAAAGCTGTTTTCCCACAGGGGGCCATTGAGGTTCGGGGCATGACGTTTAGGCACACAACTGGTGGCCATTCAGACCCAAAGCCCATATTTGAGGATTTTAACATTTCAATTAAAGCAAAGTCCGTTGTCATTCTCACGGGTGAAATTGGGACAGGGAAAACCACTCTTATTTCTCTTATTATGGGTCGCCTCACGCCCCAGGAGGGCACCGTCCAAATTGATGGGCAGCCGGTGAGTGAAGTGTGTGCAAGTGATTTAGCAAGTGCAATCGTTTCCATCCCCCAAACGCCACGCCTCTTTAATAGGAGCACCTACGAAAACATTGCCTACAATATGCCGGACGTGTCCGTCGCAGAGGTTGAAGACCTCATGAAGGCCTACGGGGTGACTTTTGTGAAGATCCATGAAACCCTGGGGAAGGGCGGCTCACGCCTTAGCGGCGGCCAACGCCAAATCATTTTCCTTTTGCGTGCCCTCCTCCGGTCAAAAACCCCAAGGTGTTCGATTGTAATATTTGACGAACCGACGGCTAACCTTGACGAAAAAACCCGCGATGCGGCCTTTACAATCATAAAGGACATTGTAAAAAACAAAACATCTATTATTATATCTCATGACCCCCAAATGAAAAAGCTTGGCTCATGTGAGATACAGCTAAGAAAACGCTAAGGGTGGATGAGTTGAAGCCTTTAATCTCCGCTTTGAAATCGATAGTGCCAAGGCGAGGACGAAGAGGGTACGAAGGGCAAACATCTTTACGGCAACCTGGCCTTCAAGAAAGGCTTTGTAGATGGTTTCCTTTGGAATCTCATTGTCAAAGAGGTTTTTCAAAGAAAAAGACGAAGACGAAATAACAATCAGATGAGACCAAATCTGGGGATAACGCTTCATTAAGGTCGCGGCTTGACCCTCAAATAAACATTCCCATTGGCAATAGACAAACTCGAGAAAGGAAGTCTCTTTCAGCGCAGGCACTTGAATCTTCAAGGTCAGGGTATGAGAAAAATCAAAATCATAGTGGGGAGTGTACATCAGCATGCCACCATCCACAAACATTTCACCGGCAATGTCCACCGGGGCAAAGAGGACGGGGATGGCGGAGGAAGCCCGCATGGCCTTCCACAGGGGAAGGTGGGGGTAGGTCTCTGCACAAAGGTCAACGGCGCGTCGCCGTCTGTAAGAGCAAGCAAAGAGGTGGGTGGATCGACCCGTGCGTTGCTTCAACTCCCTCAGGGTGATGTGAGGGTCACCCGTTAAATGCTCCAACAAATCCTTATAGAAGCGCTCCAGTCCCTTTCCATCGGCAAGGTAGTACTGAGAATCCAGTGGAAGGTTGAAGGAGTGACCTTCAGAGGGTTTGGAGACCCACGACCAAATGCGGGGGAAAAGAATGGCCGTGGATGGCTTATTGACGAGGTTTTCCAAGTCATAAGAAAGGAGAAAGTCCTCCACCTTTTTGATGGGGCATCCAAGGGTGGTGATGACTGCCGCGACTGACCCAATCGATGTTCCGGCCACATGTTCGAGGCCTTCCACAAAGTCTGACCACACCTCCTCTGACCCTTCACACAACTCCCGAAGGGCACCAATGTAACAAAAGCCCTTCAAGCCACCTGCTGAAAAAACGACATTTTTAATTTGACCCCTTGTAGATCTCAAAATGGAGAGGTAAGGATCTCTTCCATCCATTTTATGTCAGGGTGGAATAGGCGTTGAAGATCCCAAACGAGGAAATCAAAGCCTACAAAAAATGAGCGATTTAGCATCTCAAGGATCAAATGAAACAAAAGGAATCAAGTTTTTCAAAATTATGTTTATTGGAGACTCGGGAGTGGGGAAAACGTCAACCCTTCTCAAGATGACTGGAGACGAATTTTCCTTTTCCGGCCAACCCACGATCGGTGTGGACTTTCGATGGTTGACCTATAAGATGCCACTTAGGACCGAGCCCCTAACCCTTCGCTTTTGGGACACGGCAGGCCAGGAACGCTTTCGGTCTTTAGCAACTGCTTACATTCGATCGGCTGATGCAATCATTGTGTGCTTTGACGCCAATGAAGAAGACTCTCTTGAGAACCTTGGGTCATGGATTGAAGAAGCCGAACGAATTCACCCTTCCCTCTCCAACCTCATCATTGTCGGGTGTAAGGACGATCTCCCCGTGACGGCTGACCTTTCCCACTCCATCCTCTCTCGTTTCCCTTGGACAACCGTGTCGGCAAAGAATGACACGGCGGAAGACATTCAAAGGAAAATTCTTCCCCTTCTCCATCCAACCTTTTCGTCCCTTTTGGAATCTTGGGTAAGGGTCAATGACCAACCCCTCGTCTTACCACAAAGACAATCATTTTATGGGGAGCGTAAGCGTAGATGTTGTTAGAGAATCTGTTGGATGAGGAAAAACTGGTTTACTCTTGTGACACACTCGAGCATAAACCTCTTGGATTTTTGATTCCTCCATTCGTGTGCGTTAAACTTTTTGTGTTTATGGATCAACAGTACATTATTTTTCGTATTCCTAAATTGAAAATGTCCTGAGTGACAGGTCGGATGATCCATTCAATAAATATTCATTTCATATCCACTCACTGGCTTTGAAGCATCGACAACCTTTCCCAAATACTTCCATCCTTGAAAAGTTGCAATCCCTAAGTCTTCTTCATCAAGGATGGCCATCATACCAACGCCACAGTTGAAGGTTTCAAACATTTCCTGACCCGTCATGCCTGAGCGATTCTGGATATCCTGAAAAAGAGGAGGCATCTGAAAGGGCTCAAAGGCCACCCTCAGTCCTTCAGGAAGGACTCGGCGAATGTTTCCCTTCCACCCTCCACCCGTGATGTGGGCTAAGGCATGGATGGGTCCCGAGGTGGAACACTCGAGACGGGTCACCTCGTCAAGGTAACACTTATGGGGATTGGTTAAGCCGTAAAGAAAACGATTCTTCTCCTCCTCAAAATCCACATTCCGATAGAGAAGGTTCAAAAGAGTGTAGCCGTTGGTATGAGGGCCGGAGGATTCAAGGCCCACTACGACGTCGCCTTCCTTCACGGACTTTACACCATCAATAAAACGGTCGAGGCGAATGATTCCCGTGATGGATCCGGCAATGTCAAGGGAGCCCTTTGGGTAGATGATGGGCATTTCAGCCGTCTCTCCACCAATGAGGGCACATCCAACTGCTAAACATGCTTGAGACATTGCAGATACAAGGGTGGACACTTCTTCGGGTTCAATGCGATGTGCTGCAATGTAATCCATAAAGGCAATGGGTCGGGCGTTGTGGACTAAGATGTCGTTGACACAGTGGTTGACAATGTCATGGCCCATAATGGTGAGGGCCTGCTTTCTCTCCAAGTGATCCAACAAAAACTTTGTCTTTGTGCCGACTCCATCAATGGATAAAGCTAAGGCTTGGTCTTCCGAAATTTGATAAATACCGGCAAATTCTCCATGAAGGACCTTTGTGTTATAGGTTTTCAAGATGGATTTCTTCAGCAAAGACACTGCTTTATCTCCCCTCTCAATGGAAACCCCAACGTCTTCATAAGTGATTCGTTCCTTCTTAGACTTTTTACGGCTCCTTGACCTCAGATAGACGGTTACTCCAAGAAGAGAGGTGAGGCCAAGGAGAGCTCCGACGATAGAATACCTCATTTTTTAAAGTGATGATTTCTTTTACTTTAAAATGTTTCTCTCTTTTTTTCCACATCATGACGGTTTTCGTCTTGGACAAATGCACGTCTTGTCTTGTCAATTTGTTGAAACGTTTACTTAATTAGAACCCCTCATACCTAAAAATATATCACATAATTCCAACTGATGCATGCACTCGCATGGTTGGAATTCTTTCTTGCTATTGCCATTTATGGCGCAATAGCTGCTGCAAATGGAAGTGCAGCTAAATCCCAAGCTGATACAGATCATTCCTTGTGGGCTTTGTTATTTTGGGTTGACTGTGGGCGTATGGTGGCCACCCTTTCCTTAGCAGTGTTTATGCTCCACCGCAACGGCCGACAAACAATGGAGTTGGGTTTTCCCGCTTTTGCAATCACGTTGTTGCCAGTAATTGGCAACGTTGGGTGGTACGCCTTTGGACGGCTCGCCTCCAAGTCCGACCTCTCCATTATAGCCCCCATAATTTCACTCTACTCCGCCATTCCAATTGTGTTTCACTCTATTCGAGCTCGGCAGCGCTGGAAGCACTTGAAAGTCATTGGGACACTGTTCAGTATTGCGGCCCTCGTGTGCCTTGGTGTGTCTTCTGAAAAACATGTTGTAGAAAATCAAGACTCTGTGTGGATCCAAGTGTTGTTGTTTTTTACGGTTTTTATTTCGTGGGGAGCATCAGACACCATTTCGAGCACAGTTCGCCGAGAAACAACCATGACGTGGGGCCAGATTATACTGTGTAACGCAGTGGGGTACCTCCTCGTTGTTTCCTTTTTGGGCGCAACTGTACTGGGCTCTACCACCTCGGGGACTAGTTTTATTATCAACGGTGACTGGGGGTTTGTTCTAGGGGTAAATGCGACACTTCCATTTGGCTGGCTGGCGTACGTGCACTTGTGCAGTGAACACGACGCCAGTGTGCTCGTGCAGTTGTTTGGATTTTACATTATTATTCCGGTGATTAGTGGAATCATTTTTTTTGGAGAAGACTTTACACTCTTAAAAATTCTTGGTTTCATTTTTGTTGTGTTGGCCAACCTGGCATTTTCGCGATCCACAATAGTCACAAATACCGAAGACGCGGTAGTTTAGAAGGGATTGAGAGAATGATTGAAATTGTTGCGCTTAGCTTTTCTTTCCGTAACACCCCCTGGGGCATAAATGACGTAAGTAATGAGAAAATCTTCAATAGTTTGGCGAGCATGTCTTAAGATGCGCTTTCTCTAAGCAGATTGCAAAGACCAAACAGCACACCATTTCCTATACGATTTCAGGGCAATGAAGTCAACTTGAAAATAAATCTCGTCAGCGTCCCATCCTGTAAAAAACAATGCGTCCCAATCATTCTCGTCCCAATGCTTTTTTGTTGTGGATTCCCATTTGTCAGCCTTAGCAGCATCATAGGGTAGGGTGTCGGTTTTAAATTCATGATACATTGACCGAAAAATCTGGAATTGTGCCTTCATTGAAGTCAGTGTTGCAATTGACTCATCGATAGACGCACCAATCAAATCCATCATTCCCAAGGGGATCCACGTAAGTGATAAGGCTGCAACAGATTGTTGTGTCATTAAAAAAATCAATCATAAGTGGGTGGATGACGTTGGTTCGCGTAGCTGCGGCGGGACCGAACCGAAAACATTTTAATTGTAAGAATAACATTCGTCCATCTATCTGAATGAAAATTGTATGCATGCCTATAAATGGATCGAAAATCCGCACTTGACGCTGACGATAAGGACATTTCTTTGAGGGTGGACCCTTCAGATCGACGCCGGTCGACCAACACCTGGGGACGTGCGCTTCAGGAGCAAGAGAGGCGACGCCAAGTCGCTGCAGGACGTCGACGCGGTGGTGCGGCGACAACGGACTCCTTTGATGCTTTTTCTGCCAACCCAACCTCGCGCTCGGTGATGGCTCAAGGTGGTGAACTGGGTGCGGGAGCTCGGTCAGGAGGCCCTGACATGATGATGAGTCTTCCATCGGGTCAAAAGGCCGAAGGGGATGATGTGGCAGGATGGAGTGACGTCACTTCGGGGAGTGTGGGAGGCATGGTGCAGAGACGGGACCATGCAAAGCCTCGCCAGGCCACCAACATTCAGGTGGAAAACTTTTCGTGGTTCACCTGCAACCTTGCCAACCTTCACCAAGGACCTTCGTGTCCTCGCCCTGCCGTGCGTTGGACGGGTCTCTTTCACTCTCAAGAGGAAGCCGAGGCCCACATTAAGGAGGAGGGCGAACATGCAGACATTGGTGGCCTCGGCATTCTGTCCTTTGCCTTCCGCACAAAACACCTCGTCCTTTGCGGCATCACCCCCGAGAGAGCCCGCGATAAGGAGGTCATTGACCGGAAGAAGCCCCACTTTTTTGACGCTCACTACGGGTGGGCGGAGGAGCGCATGAAGAAATTTGAGGACAATAAGACCCATCACCACCACGGAGAGGTGGGTGCGTCTTCGCGGCATAAGCGTGAGGTGAAGAAGAAGCAGAATCAGTTGCGTGAAAAGGTGCCCGTCCCCGAAGAGGTTCAAAAGGCACGCGAGGCTCAACTGCAAGAGTTTTTGAAATTCATGGCTGAGAAGAATGAGGCCGAAAAGGCAGAGGGAAAGAAGGCATTCAACCCCGAACGTGGTCCTCCCGCCTATCCAAAGGAACTTGAGCAACGTGGTCAAAACTGGATTGCGGCAACGGTGGTGCAGGACGAAACGGTGACGGTGGAGGAAGGTCCTCATGCATGGGAAGACGCCGAAGCTGCCGGGTTTGAGCCCATGTTTATTACCCACACTTCGGCTAGAACCCCCGAAGAGATTGACCAAATTGCGGAGAATGTGGTGTGGAATAAGTACCTTGACGCCGATACCCTTCCTGCTCCCATGTACGAGTGGCTCTACCTTGACGACGTGGACAACCCTCGCATTAAGAACAACTGGTACGACGCCGAGCAGGATCTTGTGATGAAGCGTCAAGAGAAGGACATTGCGGAGGCCATTAAGTTTGCCGACCTCTGTGACTCGGTGGATAAGAAGGTCCCCATCATTGACATTACAAAGGAGGGAGGCACGGGCATGATTCCTGCGATGCGAAAGGGGGAGCTTGAGGGCGAAGAGTTGGAAAAGACGGTGAGGGAGCAAGAGGAGTTTAAGAAGCGCGAAGAGGTCATCTTAAAGGGATCCATGGAAGAGGCCCGAAAGATTCAAAAGGAGGACGAACGAATGAACCGTCCCACCTTTATCCGTGCTGACGGCACGGTGGATGAAAAGTCAAAGCGGAAGCGCGAAGCACCTGTTGAATAAAAATTACATGTATGTCGTCTGACCCTAAGGCCATATGAAAGTTTACGACATAGAAATTAGCCATTGAATAATAAATGTCTTGCCAATATAAGAAAGGGGGACCATATACTTCTTGCACAAAGGCCTGCCGGTGTACAAAGCGAGGGCCAAAGGGGGAACGGGGCCAAAGAGGAGAACGGGGAAAAAGAGGAGAACGGGGAAAAAGAGGACGTCGCGGATCTGCTGGAGAGCAGGGCCCATCTGGAACCACGCTGAATGCTTTACTGCTTATGAACAACCTGACCCTATCCGGAGGCTCCGAATCTGTTGTTGAATATAATTTTTCAACAACGACGGCCTCCGGACTTGTCCAATTCACAAACGGGACAGGCACGACAGCAACGTTCACATTCGCGAACCAAACAATTACGGATACCGGTTTTGCCGAATTTTATGCACACTGTGATGCTTCTGCGGGGCAGTCCGGAACCGATAATTACATAACCTTTGAATTGAGATGCGTTGATCCTTCTGACGACACTTTGCAAACTGTGGATATTGATACAAGAAGTATTCAAAAAGGCAGCACTGCTCACTTAACCTTCGGACCGGCGGCCTATCGAGTTGTTGAAGACACGACCGGAAAACCCAATACGATCAAGAAAACAAGTGAATATCGCCTTTATGTTGACGTTGGTCGCGATCAAACATTATCCGAGATTAAGCTTATAATTAAACTGCGGAATTAGGAAATAACACACTGTATTTACAAACATGATGGATGGGTCGACCCTCCACGACAAAAATCATGTAAAATTTTAAATCAAACTCTCGTGCTACTCCGTTTGAACCGAAATAACTTGAAAAGGTGTATTACCACTTGGCGTAAAGGGAACTCCTGAGATGGGCAGAGAAGACTTTGATCGTAAGAGGTCAATCAGCTCCGAGGCCTCATCTTTTTGTGATTCAGTTGCTCCAATCGCAATGAGTTCTCCCAAAGATATCGTTTTTGAATCATCTCCGTAGCCAAGTCCACACCATCCACATTTCACCTCAATCATGTCTTCTAAGGATGGATTGAAAAAATCGAGAAGAAAGCGAAGCATGTCAAATTCACCCCGGAATGCCCTTTCATAAAACCAATCAAACACGGATCCAGGTTGTAAGGGTTTCTTTGAGAAAACAATCTCTTTTGTTTTCGGGAGATGCTCACAGCACCAAAAGAAAAGTGGCGGGTGTTTTCGAGAGAGGGGCAAAAGGACGGACGGATCGACAGGAAATTCAAGAGCTTCTGGAAAGGTTTCTGGAAGATACTCGGCTATAATTTGAATATTAGAAAAATCAGAGGTGAAGGACAAAACACCGCTAAAAAAATCCATAATCATGGTTGGCATGGGAAAGGTTTTATGGGGAGTCAGTTGAAGAAGAGACCGAACGATGCCCCATCGACCCTCGTGGCGACATCGATCGAGGTATAACCAAGCAAACAAAATAGATGCCGGAACTCTTCCCTTTGTCAGGGGTAGAAGAAGATCAATGGATATTTCTTCGCGCATTTGAAAAAAGATTTGAAAAATGTCGTAGTGA
>Ga0180431_10001231_pt1 | contig 36059 bp, 66 predicted proteins | sample SS_ome_11_FD_132459 | JGI IMG/M metagenome (GOLD analysis project Ga0180431, IMG submission 132459) | Hypersaline lake sediment archaeal communities from the Salton Sea, California, USA - SS_1_MS_1 metaG | ecosystem: Environmental > Aquatic > Non-marine Saline and Alkaline > Hypersaline >... | reverse complement strand
GAGCACTTCTCGAAGATGTGGACGCAGCTCGGGCTGTTGCTTCCCGAGGCGGATCAAGCGGGTTTTGAGGTCAGACATGAGGGCTCCAAGCATTCAGAGTTTATTCCGAAGGAGGTTTTGTATAGGAGAAATAGCAAAAACCTCTTTGCCCAGGGAGGAGTTCTGTGGTATCTTACGGCGATCTCTAATCTGAACATATGGAGGAGACCATGCGATACAAGACGACCGAAAAGCCTATAAGCCGGGATATCATCAGAATCGAGGGGGTTCTCTACGGAGTTCGAGAGGTCAACGAAAGTGAGATGAAAATAAAGAACATGAAGACTCGTGAAGAGAGTTCCGTTCGTCTTCCCGTTGAGGGCTTGGAGATTGCCTGGAGGATAAAAGAGGGTGATGAGGGCCTACTGCACCCCAGAAGTATCCAAAGTATGAATGGGGTTGGTGCTCATCTGACGGTAACGGAAGAGGTGTTTCTGGAGGAAAGGAACCTCTTCTTCAAGGTCACCCAGGTTTACGGGGAAAGCATTTGCCTCCGCCTTTCCACGGGAAACGAATGGTGGATGCCCGTGGATTGCTTGATCCCGTGGAGTTTGAAGGGTCGGGAGCCTGCCTTTCCCGAGGTGTTGGACGAAGACTAAAAAAGTTTTCAAAAGCCGTCACGACCCTGCTATAACTCTGGTGAAGACGCTACGAGCCCTCTACCAAAGGATCTGGACCATGCCGGCTTTCAAGATTTACACCGACGACGATGGCGAGAACCACTTCTCGACGATCACCGAGTGGGGCTCCTACCCCGCCGTGTACCTGAGCAAGAAACAAGAGGGTCTGTGCCCCTACTGCGCTTGCGAGCGCTTCGAGATGGAGGGTGAGGAGTTCACCCGTCACCCGATCGAGGACGATGACCCCTTTTGCTGCGACGACTGCGGCTGCGACATCCTCGAAAAATACTGAACCGAACAGATAGGAGCAAACCATGACTGACGTGAACACACTTTGGGGCGACCTTCGCTCCCTCTCATCGAAGACCCTCGACGAGAACGCCCAGGACGAGATGGGAGGTTCGGTTTCCCCTGACGCTGCCCGCGCCGTTGAGGTCGTGGACCTCGTGTCGAAGTTTCCCGATGAGCTTTGGGAGGAGGCTCTCCATTACGCACGTACAGCGGCGCAGCGCAACGGCGTGGACGGTGACCTCTTCGACGTGGCCGTCCGGTTCGACTCGGCGGACAACGGTGGAGTGATGCTCCAGAGGTACTTCCTCGCCTGCCGGGAGGGGTACGTCGGTCAGGTCTACACGAGGGACTACCAGGGGCAGGTGGTGGCCTTCTACTACGAGGACGGCACCGTCTACAAGACGGAGGCCGGGTACGGTTCCTGCTCCTACTGTTGCTCGTTCGAGGACGCTTACATGAGGGGTCGTGCGGCTCAAGTGCTACGGTCGTTCTACCTGCGCGGGATGTGCAAGGTCGTGGCGGAGAACGTTCCTCCCGAGGATGTGAGGCATCACGTCGAGATGGAGCACGCGAGCTTTGTGATGCGATACGGGGAGTACGCGATGGTGTGCTCTCATTACACGGATGATAGCTGGAAGTTCTCGACCGAGTTCAATGACTACACGGCTGATTACGCCGACGAGCACGACGCCTTTGAGGACGAGGACGCGTACCATGAGGATGACGAGTACCTCGACCTCTACGAGGAGTACGCGGACTACGACTACTGAGGACAAGATGCTGACTCAGAAAGACCTAGAGCGACGTGGGGCTCCAAAGCTCCCCGTCGTTATTCTCACAGGGCAGGTCATTGACGAGAAGGTGGCGCGAAACCTGCTTCTCCTTTCGATCTATCTGGACATCGAAACCGACATCTCAGACCTGGGAGAGAACGTCCTGTCATTTAACGACGGCGTTCCTCACCTGAACGTCCAGGCAAAGGACGCTAAAACCTTCGTGTCTCTTGGAATCCGAGCAGTCTTCGACGCCCACGGCTGGACCTATGAGATGGAGGATTTCTGACTCACCCGCTCCACGTGCTGACTTCGTGTCGAAGTACGTGTGTGGCTCTATCACTCTGGACGTACACGTCTTGTCTGAAGTCCACCTTCCCTTCGATCAACTGCAAGTGAAGGGTCCTGCTGTCGGGGCAGAAGATAGCCTGAGTCGAGGTCCGCATCTTCTCGGTGTCTCGGATCATGTCGTGGGGGTGCTTCGCTCCGGGCTGGAGTCGTAGGGCAGGCAGGAGCTTGAGGAAGTCAGCGGGCTCACCTTGCCTCATGTTCAGCGCCTTGAGCGCGTTTTGGGACCGCCTGCGAGAGCTGATGCCGTCATCCGTAGTGGGAGGGTACCCCTCCTTGGGGATCAAGATCCCGTGGTTCGTATACGCGTGTATACCCTCAGTATCCAGGCTCTCTTCGAGATAGGGAGACCGCGAAGTGTACTCCGTGTGTACGAGTTCACGCCCGTCTGTGATGAGCGTGTGGCCACGTAGAGGGTTGACCCTGGACATCTCAAGGGCTTCGTCGAGATCTCGGCAGGAGAGCAGGCTCATCATCGTCTGCGAGTCCTGAGAGGTCTTTCCCTTCCCCTTGCCTTTCTTGTGCTCCTTCTCGTCTCTCTTCACCATGAGCGCCGAGTTGACTACGGTCAAGCCGTATTCGTTGATGCCTTCAACCCAGGTTGTCTCCAGATCGAGGTACATCAGGATCGCGACACCTCGGTGCTCTGTGTAGCAGAGCGTTAGCCGAGGGTTGTAGGCACGGTCACGTGTTTTCGTAAGGCATAGACTTCTGTTTTTACCGTGACGCGCTGCCGTGATGATGCACATGGGCGATCTCCTTGTGAGATGTTTCTACTCTTGGTCTCCCGAGAATAAAAAAACCGAAAGCTCTTGCAAAACACTCGTAGTTGTTATACAAAGAGGTGCTAAAATGACACTTGCTTAAGCCGGAGAAATACATGTTACTCACGTTTATCCTCATCCTCCTCCTCATGTTCGTCCTGCTGTCAGGCTTTTCTATGTGGGCACAGCAAAGTGGTTACACAGAACAGCTCCTCGAAAATGGACGCCGACTACAGACTCGAACTGAGCTGGCGAAAGATCTTGATGAGTACAGAATCACGTGTCTTGGGTACCTTGAAGCCTATCTTGATTTCACAGACGTCCCCCTTGACACACGTATGTCCAGATCTATTCTACTCGGCTTGGTTGAAGAGGGGGATCAGGAAGCTTTGGAATTGCTTCCTGAAGCGTCAGGAGGGTTTGAGTACCTCATAACCTCGAAGTCCAAGCCTTCAGAGATTCAGGGAGCAATCGACACCGCCAAAGAGCGTCTCCTTGATCTGGCTACCCCAGAGAGGGAGGTCGCGTCTTCGTATCAAAGCGAGCGAGAACAGATCCGCTCGGAGATCGAAAGTATCAGCTTCCTTCATGCTATTCGACACGCCGTCCCGCCCATTGAAGAGAGGGTTCCCGAACTGGCGCCTCTTCACGAATTCAAAATGAATCTCCGTGCAGACCACGCAGATCTCAAAGACCGTGTGTATTTCATGACCCTCCTGACTACGGGTGAGTTTCCCGTCACCGAAGAGTTAGCCTGACGTTCACGTTTTTTTCAAAATACTACCACAGGGCGCTATAATACGGGAGACACCTGAACACGAACTGGAGAGTTCCATGCAATTCAACAAGACCGAAACGAAGATCCTCAAGAGCTTCTCGACCATGATTCAGCTTCACAGCGTGTTCCCCGACAAAGACCAGACCATTCCCGAAGAGTGCTCACGCGAGGATCGCGGCCTGTACGGAAAGATGCTCTTTACGGTCGTCAGTGGCATCCAAGGGCGTACCAAGATTAGCGAGAACAAGCGATCTTACAACGCTGCCAAGAAGCTCGAAGGGCGTGGCTTGGTGGAGATCATCGACGATACGTTCCTCCCAGTGCATCACTGCGTTGGAGGGGGCGTTTTCTTCCACGGCCATAACCGAGGCGTCTCTCTTCGGTTGACCGAAGCCGGGAGAGAGGCGGCTTTGAACCTCCGGTGAATTTTTCAAAATCCCCTCCCACGCTGCTATAAGTATGTCGAAGGGGGATGACCCCCGAACACGAACCCTCAAACGGGAGCACGACCATGACCGACCTCACTGATCAGCAGCGCGACGACATGTACGCGGAGTATCTCGCGATGCGTGTCGGGGAACTCGACCATGATATCCGCTGCAACTCGGAGTACGCCTCCGAGGTCGCCCTCGCGGACAAGATGGGCCTCACGTGTGCCGAGGTCGTCTACATAAGGCGCGGCATCGTCGGCTTCCTCAAGGCCGCCGACAACTGGGGAGCGATTCTTCTACAGGATATGTTCCCCGCCCTCCGCGACGAAATCGAAGACATCGTTCAAGGGAGCTGACACCATGCTAGAGATCACGTACAACACGGAACGGGAGGCTCAGACCGCCATCGCGGAGTATATCGACGAGAATGTCGAGGGGTTCCGAGTCAACCAGTTCAGCTTCGAGGATGCCTATCAAGGCATCTTGGTTAGAGAGGAAGGGAAGCCCCTTGGTCAAGGCAAGACGTTGTGTATTGATTTTGAGGAAGGAACCCTCGGTCTTTATGACGTCTACACGCTGCATCGGAGGCTCTACGACCTGTCGGACCTCGAATGGTTCGACTGTCCTGAGATCAACCATCACTACCCGGAGGAGATCAAGGTCTTCCGAGAGTGGGAGTGCAGCCCGGATCGCTGGGACCTGTCCTGCCCCGAAGAAAACTGACCTCTTTTTGAAAAACCTCTCTCCCGCTGCTATACCCAAGGTGAAAGGGAGAGAAGGGCTCTCCCGCATAGCCTGGAGACCTGTCATGTCGAAGATGCTCAACGAAGACCCCCTCTTCACCACCGTGGAAGCCCACAAGTTCGTCGCGAGCGCGTGTGACCCGGAGAAGCTGGATTTCCAGCGCGTCCAAGACGCCTACGTGAACGTCGTCCCCAAGGATGAGCAGAAGAACTCGAACGCGCTCACCATGCTGGAGATGCTCGTCGCCATCATGCACCATGACTACCAGAACATGCACGAGGAAGGGGTAGGTCATGAGTGAGTTCTTGGGAGAATTCAGGGGATGGTTGGATGCGCTGGAAGGTTCGCCACGCGATTACGAAAGCATATGCGAGATGTACGAAGAGGTTGCTTCTCACCCTAGCCCCGAGGTACGCGCCTACTGCGTGAGTGAAGGTCTCAGGAGAGGAGTGATCGCGCTCACGTTCGGATACCCCTTGCTCCGAGAAATAGTGGGTCTCTGGGCTGCTCCTGTGGGTATTTCCATTCGACGTCCTTTCGTGGTGGCCTCTCGTATGTCGATCCTTATGTATGGAGAGTCACAAGCGATTGACGTCTTCCCTAAATGGCCCGAAGCTAAAACAACAGACTTTCCTGATGATGAGAACGCAAGAGAGAACCTTCGCGGTGAGGTCAGGATCGCAAAGCTCATCGAAACCTACTTCGACCTCTTCGACGACGTGTTGGACCGGAAAGCGCTCTTGAAGAGATGAGGGTTGACGGGAGGCTTTGACCTGAGCTATGGTCTCATGGAACACGAGAGCCGTAGGAGACGATATGAACGCTCAAGAACTCAAAGATGCTCAAGAAGCCCTCTACCAAAGACTCAAGGGTCTCTCCCTCGACGAAGGGAGAGCCTGGACCTCTTACGAGGACTTCGAGGACCTGGGGTACGACTACTTCGACGTCCTCAAGGCGTTTGATGGAATCATCCAGCGGGGTCTGGTCAAAGCCCGCCTGTCCCTGGAGTGCGACGAGGACTTCCATCAAAGCTCCTTCGGGTATGAGAAGGGGCAGGACCTCGATCAGCTCATCAAGATCTACGGGTGCTCCCACCTCAAGAGCGGGGAGGTGTCCCTCTTCGAGCCCCTGCACGATGACGACTACGAGCACGTTTTTCGGTGGCAGTTCATGTACGACGGACCCCCTCCTACTCGTGTCCCGTTCTCCCAGGATCGTAACGAGATGCGCAGGGAGATCCGTCACGCCTTCTTGACCGAGGGCATGAAGACCTTCTGGGCGTCTCAGTTCGAGGACGTCGTGTCTTCGGCCAAAGATCGCGCTCAGGAAGTTCTCGCGGCCCTGACTCAGAGTGGATGCCTCGTGGGCGAAGCCCAAATTTTTTCCTCGTCGGACGATCTCTTGATCGCTTCCTTCACGTTCGGGGACTCGCAGGAGTTCGAGACCCACCGCGCCCGTCTCTTGACTTCCCTGGGACGTCCAGACGACTATTACCTGACTTTGACTTTTACGATCTCGGACCTCTGGGAAAAGGAGATGCAAGCCTCATGACGCACAAGACTTACACGAAATGGGACGATGTACGAGAGGACATGCGCGTCCTGGCCCAAGAGGCCCTGACCGGCAACCCTCATTTTCTTAAACCGCCTGACCGACCGCAACCTTCGATAGTGCATACGACTCGATTTGACTTCTACCTCTACTTTGAGCATCCCGAGACGTCTTCCGTCTTGAAGTTTGATGTTCGCTGCGAAGATGCCTCCAGGGCGTGTCCCGTAGTTAATGCGATCATGGGGCGGCACCTACCCAGGATGAGGTACGTGGAGGAGGCCGAAAAGTTCGTGGAGTTCTTTTCCTTGTTAAAAGAATCCCCTGAGAGCGAGTGGGATGAGATCTTCGCCCGTTTCGAGCACATCACGGTATACGGAGAGGGATCAGGGTACTTCAACGTGGAGAGGCTCCACGACAGGAGGCATTACTTCCCCGACTGCATCAACGACGCTCAACGTGCGTTGGCGATATTGGAGGTGTTCCGTGAGGTAGAGTGGATCTTCGAGACTGAAGGCGGCCAGATGTTTCACTACCAGGGGACGAGTCTTCTGCCTCATCTAGAGCATAAGGCTAGACTCGAAGACGTCTTGGGCGTCGAGCTTGCCGCGAAGAACTCCTTACCCGGATACTGGGTCTACGATCCTGGGGCAACCGGAACTACTCTCCTCCTCCCCTTCGACGTCCGGTGTGACCCCTTCATCGCAAGGGACGGTCAAAAGGTCTCAGGAGCCTCCGACACGGCGTTGGACGATCTGGAGCGGTACATCCAGGCTGAACGCAAAGTCCGAGACCTCTTGAGTATCTACCGGCGCACCTTCCTCCTTCCCCCAGGCCCCCAAGATTCCGCTTGAACCCTGAAGGCATCCAGGGTATCTTCTCCTGAACGTCTACTTCCCTCTTAGGATTGGATCATGAAAAGCAAGGTCTTCCTCTTCTCCCCCCTCCTGATGATTCTTGGAGGCGGGTGCGTCGAGCCCGCACCCCAGATCAAGGTTCAACTGACGTGTGGGGAGACTTCCCGCGTCATCTTACAAGAGCAGTGGAATAAACACCTCACGAAGCGCACGAGCCTGTACTGCCTCCAAACCTTCACCTCCCAGAACCAGAAGGTGTTCAATTCCTCCCTGGATGTGGAACAAGAGACGCCCGTGCAAGCATGGCACCACGTCAAGTGCTCGGAGAAGCCCCTGACGTGCCCGTGAGAGTGACCCAAACCCCAGAAGAGAGCTTCCAGATGAATACGGGAACTAAAATCCTACTAGCCCTCATCTGTATGATGAATCTAAGTTGCTCGCTTGTATGTGCTAGTGCTGTCATAGCGGGCAGCTTTGATAAGTCAAAAAAATCGGAGCGTCGTTCTACGGAAAGGCCCTCGGAATGTGTCATGGAGGACCTTTATGCCAAGCCTCTTAAGGTTTGGGATAAAGCTTGCGACTTGCAGAAAATACATACCTGTTCCTTGCGCACTCAAGGTCAAGGTTGGTTTTCGGCTTCGAGCTGTGTTGAATGTGTAGACAATCTACGACCTCTCTATAAAGGTCCCTATCACACTGTAGGAAAAGTGGTAGACCATTGTTTGAACTAGCCTTCACCCTCTACCAACACGTATACCCAAAGAGAGCTTGCCTTCATCATGACGAACTCAACGACTCCAAAACCCAGGGTTCCCCCCAAAGGCCGGTCCTCACTGACCCACGAGCAGGTGATGCGTATGACCTGCAACGGCCTGTTCCCCTGGACCTGCTCCTGCGGCAAAGACTGCCACAAGACCGCTCTGCCATGCCTCGTCTGCCGTGAATGCCGCAAGCATTACAGGATGGTCGCCACCAACCTCATCACGGGTGAGAAGCGGTACATCTCCTACTACTTCAAAGAAGGGGCGAAGGCCCTCAAAAGATGATCTCCGATCCTTGAACCCCTGAGATGACCATGCTTTTTGGTGAATTCAAATCCTTGTGCGAAGCCGGGAGGTACGATCTCGTCTACCGGGCGTGCGAAGACCATCCTACATGGCTCCACTGGGCCGAAAAGAAGTTCCCTGACCTCGATTACCAGGGATACCTAGGATACCTCCAAGAGCTAGAGGAAGCCCGGCAAGAAAATAGAAGAGCAGCTCTCTCTAGCATGGCTAGACCCCTTCGTACCCGAAAGGATTACACTTCGGTGGGCCGTAAGACGTTCATCTTCGAGATCGAGTGATGTTTTTTGAGCCAAAATCCGAAAATTTGACCCACAGATATATACGGAAATCGACCTTCGCCCTTTTGAAAACGCGTTTTCTCTCACAAAAGACCCCCCTCTTTCACGAAGGGCTTCCTCCAGAAGCCTGCGGCACACACCCCCTTTGAGAACCAACTCTAGACCACCAAGAACCTACCACCCGAGCAAGGATACCTTACATGGCTAAGCTACTCGAACTACTCCATGTCCTCTACGAGCTTGTCCTCAAGCCCCTGTTCAGGACGATCGTGAGGTACCTCAAAGCACGTGGCTGGGACATCCTCACGACGGTCCTTGCCTGGGTCTTCTCCAAGGTCCTCAAGCCTCTTCTCAAGGTGCTAGGCGCTTACGCCCTCAAGGCACTGGGTCTCTTCCTCCTCATCGTGCTGGCACCCTTGACCCTCCTGCTCTTCGTATCCCGCAGGCGGAGGGAGAAGAGACCCGAGGAAGCCGTAGCCAAGGTCGAAGACAGCCTTGACGTCTACGACGACCTCGTGGAGAGCCTCGACCGTGATTTCTGGGAGGGTGAAGCTGGGGATGCCGACTGGTACGGCTCCGAGGGATACGATACGGAGCAAGAGTGACCTCAAGAGCAAGAGCTTTGGTCCAGGCGGGTTCGGCGTAGCCGACGCAGGGAAAAAAGAAAGATTCAAGCATTTTTGAGCAAACGAGGTAAAAAATGCGCATGGACTCAACTGGCCGTTTTGGGCCTTGGGACCCTACTTTTTGACTTAATCGATCGGTTTTGACGATCCCATCGGAAGGCTCTTTTTGAGCCTTTTTGTGTTTTGGGTGCCGACCTCATCCCTGACTCACCGCACTGAACATGCGTCCGGCGGAAGACGCTTACATCTTGCAGGGAAGAGAAGGAGGGCTATACTAAGGGGGACTGGATAGGCCGGTCATACAAACCAAGGAGTCCGTGATGACGCTCGGAATGGTGGTGATAATGGAAGTGGTGTTCATGGTCGTGATCCTGTTGACTCTGCCCAGCATGGTCAACCACGCGTACACGAGAGGGTACAAGGAGGGTGAACGGTGGAGGGAGGAAAAGTTTTCAAAAGACCCTGAGTCGCCGCTATAAGTATAGTGCAAGGGGGAGGCAGTGAGCCTCCCCCGCTCAAGAGGAGACGGAACGATGAGCAAGTACACGTACAGGATGAACCTCGACAACCGTAAGTTCCTGGCTGGCAAGATCTTCGCATGGGCGAAGGGTAAGAAGGACAACATGAATCTCAGGGGCCTCACGTACACGCTCATGAACGGGAACCTGTTCGAGAACGAGGAGTTGGAGATCTGGACGCTGGTGTGGTTCGAGCTTGACGGTCGACGGAAGTCGGCTTCGAGGGATGACTTCATGGAGAAGGTGAACCACGCCGAGGAGAGCCTGAGAAACCCCCTGGGGTTCGAGAAGTCGGCGGACTTCGAGAACCTGATGACACGCTACTACAGCAAGTGAGCCGAGAGGCAAGGAGAGAAGAGAATGGAACAGGAGCTACCGCATTTCCCGGCACGTAAGGTCGAATCCTTCATTGAGAAGGTGGGGACCGGGCTCAAGAAACTGGGTTCAGAGCAAGGGGTCAAGGTACCCAAGGTTCTGGTGAAGTGTACCTCTAAGGGTCAGACGTGGGCGGACCTCACCTTCCTTGTAGGGTGCTACAAGGTGGAGGTGTTCAACAACGGGCCGGTGGATAGGACTACAGCCGAGTGGGATCTGGACAACATGGGTATAGGGGCTCTCAGTGACATAGAGAACTTCAGCGATCCCCATGACGACCTGACGCCCGAGGAGAGGATTCTGGGGAAGTGTCTACGCAAGGCACTGTATGAGGCCGCAGAGAGGAGTAGAGAGCGATGACAAGGGAAGACGTGAGGCAGATCGTGGTCGAGATGTTCCGAGAGGGGACGCTATCCCTGGAAGAGAGTGAGGTCGTGACCTTCGGGTACGGTGCAAGTGAGCTAAGGCGGAAGAGGGTCTCCCTGGTGTTCAGGGATGAAGGAAGCTACACGCCGGAGGTGCTCACCGAAGTGACCTGGGAGCTACCCCCCACTGAAGACTCTCACTGAAGACTGAACAGTGGAACCCCCCTACGAAAAAGACTCGTAGGGGGGTTTCTAAGTCAAAAAGTAGGGGGTTACATGAGTGTTACTTATCCGGTTACTTATCCGGCTATTTTTTCAAAACCGCTCTCCATGCGGCTATAAGGAGAGAGAAGAGAACATCCTCTGGAGACAAGGAGAGAGAAGATGCTCGGATACGATGTGAAGGCAGAAGCCCCTTACGTGGTCTTCTACGACAATGAGAACCGTGGCGCTTTGACACACCGACAAGAGTCTTATAGGATGCTATCCGTCCCCGTAGAGGACATGAGGAGGGTCTTTATCGAAGAGAGTGATACAGGTGCAGTGCTCACTGTGGTCTACGTGACCCGACTTGTTACCGAGGGTAGTGTCCGGCTTATGAAGTTCAAGTTCGACACGTTCGAGGACGCCGACAGGTTCGCCGCTGAGGTCCGTGGTAGAGTGCGAGAGGCAGGTCTTTGGAAGAGGGGGTGAAGAATCATGCCCTGGAATCATAGAGGAGCCACGCGGACGGTCTATATAGGCCGCAAGAGGGTCTACAAGTTCCCTCACTTCACGTTCTCGTGGAAGAACTTCGTCCAAGGCATGTTGGCAAACGACCAGGAGAAGGTCTTTAGTCGTTGTAAGGACTTCGAGCAACGCTTGTGTCCGGTCTTGTGGTCCCTCCCTCTGGGCTTACTGGTGGTCATGCCTCGTTGCGAGGTGCTGACCCGAGAGGAATGGGAGTCTGAGCTAAAGGACTCTATCCCGATAAGTCATGCTGAGGTATCTAACTTGGTGGAAATGAAGCCGAACTCGTTCGGTTGGTACGACGGGCGAATAGTAGCACTGGACTACGGATAAGTTTTCAAAATTCGCTCACACGTCGCTATAACTATGGTGAGAGGGGATAGACCCCTCAGACCTACCAAGGAGAGATCGATGAAAGGCCAAATCCTGAGGTTCCTCCGCGACATGCTCAAGGACACGGACGTGTCCGTTGAGGAGCACAACCTCAAATGCTACGAGGAGGATGGGGAGTTCGATGTGGCCCTCTACGGCCCCGTAGGCGAGCCCACCTACCTCACCTGGGAGGACGGTCGGTTCACGGTCGAGGGAGCCTACCTCCTCGACTCGGACAAGCTCTACGACATCGAGCACGGCATCCGTAACATGTGAAGCTACCCTTCAAAGGAGACCCCTACCATGCTGCCCAAAGAAAACCGACCCTTCACCCTTAACATCTCCCCCGTGGTCTTGACACCGTTCGTCGTGTTCTGCATCATGATGTGTGCGGGGGTCATTGAGATGGACCACTTCTGCACCTGCACGTCTCTCCTGATCCTCCTGGCTATCCCGACCTCGACGATCACCTACCATGACGAGTGAGTAGGGTGAGAAGTACCTCGACAACCAACCCGACAGGCTATAAGTACGACCCCTTCGAGGGAAAGTACCGCTATGAGAGAGACATAGACCGCTGGAACTGCGGCTCCAGGGAACTTTCCTGCCAGGATCTCTAAAAAGTTTTCAAATCTCTCCGACCCGTCGCTATATGTATGGTGAGAGGGGGAGGCAGTCAGCCTCCCCGCCAACCCAGGGAGAGAAGAGATGAGCAACACGACCTACGGTGAACTTCGCAGCCTTCTTAGCCACATCGACCTCGACCGCTACCAAATCGTGCGCTGCATTGAGGGTCTGGAGACCCCGGATCTTCGCGAGGCCGGGTACCTCGCCTACGTCAGCGAGATGGTCCGCCGCTCGGGACAGGACGTCAAGACCGCAGAGATCAACCTCACGGTCGAGGTGGGCCGTAAGACGGTCTACAAGCACCTGAGCGTGACCAAAGCGGTGAAGGCGCTGATGAACAAGGGCGAGGGTCGCGTGAGGAGAGTCAGCGTGACGCCCATCCTGAAGCCCGGTATGGAGATCTCGGAGTACATCAACGGCGACTCCTACGGCTGCATCATCACCAAGGTGGACACGCAGAAGCGAATCTGGGTTGCCTCCCTGAGAGAAGCCCGTGCCGAGATGGCGAATGGGATGCAACTCGACGAACTCCCTTCGACATGCTGGACGCGCCGTCAGAAGCGCGACTCGGGCAAGCGGGGGTGGGCCGTCAAGGGTTCGGGCATCGACAGCATCCGGTACAGCGGCTTGAACTTCAGGGGTGCCGTGGACAAGCTGGACCCTCACTTCTGAAAAAACCGGATTTCTTTTCAAAAACAAGTTCCCCACCGCTATATACATGGTGAGAGAGGGGATGAGCCCTCAAGACTGGAACGAAGCCAAGAAGGAGCCCGACATGAGCGACTACATCGACACCAAGACGATGACCCCCTCCGAGATGACCGAGATGGCTCAGGAGATGCGTGAGTCGGCGGCTCGCGCCCGCCAGAGGCGCCAGGAGAGCTTCGAGCGGAGCGACACCGACGGGTTCCTGACGCAGTGGGCCTTCGGGAAGACCTCTCAGTTGGACACGCGCCGTATGAACATCCTCGAAAACGGCGGGAAAGACGAGTTCACCGGGCTCTACGAGGGTGACCGCAGGGTCAAGGCGAAGATGCTCGAAGGCGAGTGGGGCACCTACTGGCTCCTCCACGAGTCCGAGACGGACCTCATCGCCCAGAGGGGCAAGCCCTTCCTCCCCACGGGCCAGCGTAGCCGCGTCCAGAAGACCCTGGGGCTCTCGGAGCGTAGGGAGATGGACTGGGCGTGGGCTCGCATGGAGGGCCGTGGTACGGGCCTCTCGGGGACGTGTTGGGTCGCCAGCTTCCGCACGGGTGACGAGTGGGGTCAGGACGCCGAGCCCGTGTGAGCTTCCCTAAAAGGAGTGTTCAAGTGAGATACCATGACTCCGAAATGAACTACGTGACCTTGGCAAGTATGTTGGGTCCTGGGGCTTCTCTCAAGAAGAAGGGTCCGTGGGGCGGGGCGGGTACGGAACCCGGTGAAGCCGTTTACCTTCGATGCGCCTTCAGACCCAAGAAGATCGAACTTTACTTCATGGCCTCCCTCCAATGGTCATCCAAGATGGGTAGTCAGAGGCTAGTAGGCCGAAAGGAAGGTCGTGATGAATGGGTATATGAACATTGTCGTAGTCCCTTCCCTTATGTCGTCAAAGACCCGGACTTCGGGACCTACCGTTCCTGGCTACACGAGGATCGTGATGAGATCGATAGGCAGGACGTCTTTGAACTCTTGCGTATGCTGATGCAGTACACGACCTTCTTCGAGGGAGATGACATGCAGCCTCTCAAGGACTACACGGTAGCATGGCTCGTGAAAACGCTAAGGGAGATGGTTTCGTAGAAAAAAGTTTTCAAAAACGCTCTCCCCCTCGCTATATGTATGGCGAGGGAGGCAGGAAGCCTTCCCCCAACCTACCAAGGAGAGAGCACAATGAACTACCACACCGTCGACACCCTCCGCGCCGAGTTCAAGTCCCTCGCCAACGATATCCTCCGCCCGAACGACGACACGGGCGTCTGGGCCTCCAACAAGGATGAGATCCTTGAGACCGTCAAGGGCCTCAACCCCTTCGAGGCCGTCGAGAAGCTCAAGGAGTGGAAGGCGTATGCCGAGGAGGCCGAGGCGGAGCTGGAGGAGCGGTATCAGGATTGGATGGAGGACCGCGAGAACTTCATTCGTTACAATTGGTGAGAAAAGTTTTCAAATCCCCCTCCCTCACCGCTATAAGTATGGTGAGGGAGGCAGCTAGCCCCCGAGACTCTAACTCAAGGAGCGACCAAATGACTGACCTTCGCAAGCCCAACCCCAACTTTCCCTGGGAGTGTGAGTGCGGCGAGCGGCACCGCACCTCAACCTCCGCTCTCACGTGCCGTAAGTGTCGCGACTACCTCCTCGGGGACTGGAAGCCCAGCGCCACCAACCTCATCTCGGGTGAGAAGCTCGACATCAACGCCCTCTTCAAGCGATGAGGGACCTTCTCAACCAACTCAATCTCGACGCCCGTGAGGTTCACACCCTCACGGGTATCCCTGTTTCCGAAACTCAGGCCGTTCTGGGCGGCGCACTACCCTCCACTTCCTTCGTGAAGACCCTCTCTACATGCCTCGGGCTCGAAGCCAGGGACCTTCTAACCTCCAAACCCCACCTAGATCGCGCAAAAACGCACCTCTCACGGCTTCGAGACCTTCACGAAGGTGGGAAGCTATCCGAGGGTACTGCCGAGGCTCTGGGAGCCCGTGAGAGAGACCTCCACAGGGTCAAGACGCTCCAAGGCACCCTCCAGCTCGACCCTGACCCCGCTCATACCCTCTCTTTTCTCACCATGAAGGCACTCCATGAGGGTCATATAGGGAAGGTGAAGGCGTACACGTACCTTGGCTTGCCCTTTACGTCACCTCTCCCCGACGTCCCAGGGGTCCCTTGCACCAAAGAAGACCTCGAACCCTTGCTCTCACCGGGTCAAGTGGCCATGAAACGCGTCTACCGCTACCTCGTAGAGCACTTCGACGAGCCTCACGCCATCCCTTTCACGCTCGCACCCTTTGGAGACGGCTTCAAGGCCACCGTAACTCCCCTGGATGACCCTCCCTTTTCCTTGTTCGTGGATAAAAAATACGCGATCTCGAAAAAAGAGTTTTGAAATCCCCACCCCTCCCTGCTATAACCATAGTGAGAGGGGAAGCCAAGCCCCTTCAAGTGAGACCATATGGCCGGAGCGTGGGCGCCTGTCTCTTCTCAGTACGTTCGTAGCGGAACTACTGGGGATAAAGAGACAGGGTAGGCGAGAGACCGCTACATCTCTCATACCTACCAGTGGGTTCAATTCCCGAAACGGCAAAACTTCCTCACTTCAACCCAAGTAGCACACAAGAAAGGAGCTTTCCCCATGACCGACCTCAACACCATGCAGTACGACGACAGCAAGTCCACCGCAGAGCGCTACAACGAGGCCGTCCTCAACGCCTCCAAGGTCATCCGCTTCTCCGCCACCGAGGGGGACAAGTACCAGAGGACCCTGGACGAGGTGGAGCGCATCGCTCGCCTCTTCCCCCAGGAGAACGGAGACACCCTCTTCTTCTCCACCCTCTCCGACCTCCTCTACGCGGTCCACAACCCGGAGTGACTCCCATGACCCCCGAGGAGCAGAGCCTCGCAGACCTCCAGAAGAGACACCAAGAGCGGGTCGCTCGCCGTGACCTTGAGTACGAAGCCCAAGATCGTCGCAGGTTCGCCGCTCAAACCATCGCAACAGAGCCCAACGAGAACCTCAAGATCAGCCTCATGACCTTCTGGGCTCAAAAACTCGGAGAAGAGTTCCCTACCCTCGGCTTCCCCTACGACGACCCCATAGCCACGATTCACATGCTCGAAGTCGACATCATCCAATACCAGAGAGATACCAAATGAGCTTCCAATACCAAGGCACCCTCTACAACACCGAACGAGACGCTCAGGTCGCCTCCATCTACGACTACTTCACTGCCTGCGGCATGAACACCGTAGAAGAGGCCCTCGAACTCCTCTCTGCCCCTGACATCACCGGCTACACCCTCTCTCTGGAGTTGCTTAACGACGAATGGACCCTCCCAGGTCTCGACTTGAGGTACATCCATGACACCCAGGACTTCGAGGGAGTCCTTGAGACCCTCATCGAAGCCACCCTCTCCCGCTTCGAGCAAGAACTCTCCGAAGAGGAGTGATACTTTCCAGGGGCAAAACCACACTCAAAGACCCAAACCCGCCTAGGAGCCCCTAGAAGCGGGTTTCTCTCTGTAACCCTCCTCCACTTTGGTCTACTTTCCCCCCTGGAAAGTATAACACCCTCCCCTGAAGGCCCCTCATGGATCTCCTCCTCGACTACGAGCACTCCAACTTCTACCACTACGCTACCCACATTTACAACTCGGGCTCCTCTACCCACTTCCTCTCCACCTTCAGTGACTCCTTCTGGAACCACAAGAGAGTCGCTCAAGTCAAACCCAAAGACCCCTGCCTCTCTATCCCTTACGTGTGGAGCAAGCTCCTGAGAGACCAAGAGCCCTTCTATAAGGCTCAGCACCCTTACCAGGGCTACTCCTTCACCATCCCTATCCTCTGCTGCCCTCATTGCTACTCCCTATGCCCACTCGTAGGTCAGCTCTCCCTTGTAGAGCACTCAGGCTCCCAGGAAGGTCTCTTGTCTCTCTCTACCCCCTCGGGTTCTCTCTCTCCTCCAAATGTCTCGTAGAACCTCTCTAAGTTAAACTGAAGTTAGATATGGCTTCAGCCTGACATTTATATCACACCTCATCTTCTCTTTGTGACTTCTTGTCACTCGGGTTCTTAATATTCTCTCTCCTTTCAGTTCAACGTGGTCCCGGCTTCGCCGGGTCACCTCAGTTCTACTGAGCCCTACTCGAGTCCTCTGATCTTCACCAAGTTCTACCAAGTCTCACTGACTTCTCCTCCCTCTCTCCCCCTGGTCTACTCGTGATGTTCTCTTGCCTCTCTCTTATACGTGTATATACCTCAAACCTCTTTACAAGGCCCTGGAAGGCGGTTTTCTCAAGAGATCCCTCTGTCTGTCTACTTCTCTCTCCTGGGTGCTCTCTTCTCTTCTCGTAAGGTAGGTCTACCTCAAACGACCTTCATATTCGACGATTAAGAGCCTCTTACTTCATACCCTCTTACACCCCTTGTAGGAGCAATCAGTGCCCCTCTACGTGGCCATACGGGGCTCTGAGAGTAGGTCCCGAAGGAGGCCAAGAGAGCGTCGGAAACTTCCCGATCAAAAAACAGAAATACCCCGAAAAAAGCCGGGAAAATGTGGGAATCTTTTTGAAAAGCCCTTGACTCGCGCTATAAGAGTCATGTAACTTGGCATCACTGAGGTAAAGGAGAGAGAGCATGGAATGGGTATATCTTGGCTTGGGGGAGTGGATGGGGGAGCTGAGGTCCTGTGAGGATAACGGAGACTTCAGTCCCATGAAAGGTAAGTACGTGAACGAGGACTACGCCGAGGAAGCTCGGGAGTACCTGCGTAGGTTCACGGAGGAGCAGCTCTTGGGAGGCGTGAAGGGAGACTACATCTGCGGGGTCCCCATAGAGTGTTCGGAAGAGCTTCGACGCGTCTTGTATCTCCGGGCCGTGGCGCGTGAGATCTTCAAGGTCTACGACGATGAGCTTCTACGTCCCTCACTCCTAGAGGATAGCGTTTGGGCTCGTAGGGCGTTCAGGCGAGAGGCTCGGGAGCTTCTCTCTTCCTTGTATGACCGCAAGTCCGAAAAAGACGGAGAAGGTGGTGGGATCTATCCTGAGTGGGTTGATTCCACCGGAGAGGACGGCCCTAACCGTTTCCTCTTGAGGACATGCCTGAGTGTAGGAAACAGGTGGAGTTACCCCGAGGAGATAGTGCGCGAGTTCAAGGGGAGGAGGATGCCCGTCAAGGATCTCGTGTACGATGTCTTGGAGGCGACGATCCTGGCTCGCCCTGACGCCCGAGATGCGTTCTACTTGGGTACGGAGTTCAGGGTAGTCTCTGACCTCCCTGGAGCCAAGTAGAACGCATCTCGGGCACGCATGGAAGCTGAGCTTCAACATCGAGTTCAAGGATGATGAGGGCGTCTTGGAGATGAGGGATCTGGCCGACGAGAGGCTGGAAGCCTTGCATGAGAAGTTGACCTCCCAGGGGTACGATCTGGAAGCGCTCGATTCCTTTGGCACGTCGTGATACCGTCGTGAAGTTGCAAACATAGAGAGGAGAGAAGATGAATTGGAAGCAGAAGTGGTCCCTGAACAAAGAACTGTACTCCACGCGTCTCATTACTGGAGGAATCGTCCTGATAGGTGCGTGTGCGTGCGCGTGGGTAATTTACACCGAACCCGAAAGGAAGCATGAAAGGAGGATGAATACCATCCTTCCCTGCGAGAATAGGGTGATCAAATACACCGAGGGAGGCATGTGGTGCATCAACGATGTAGAGGTCTCCGGGGACGTGCTGGAGTACGAGCCGATCCGAGCCTCATGCCAGAAGAAACTGGAGAACGTACAAGCCTTGTGTAAGCCCCTGGACAGGTGATGCTGAGCTACCCATACAAAGAGGTGACCAAGGATCAGGCGGGCCAGCTCTTCCTTGACGAAGTAGACGACCTCATGTACGAGATTGACCCTGGTGTGGACTTGAGACTCGGACTACCCTCTAGAGTTAGGGGCTACGTCTTTCCCAAGTACGGGGGTCAAGAAATCCAGATAGGATATAGCCAGTATATGGGAACCTTCTGCACGTTCTTTAGGGTCGACTTGAAGGGGGGAAATCGACCTCTTTCATCGAGGGACAGCCTCCAGAGGTACTACGAATACCACAAAGGTTCCTTGGAAGGTGAGGTAGCGTGGACGCTCCTTGCGGGGACGACCTCGTTGAAGTGGGAGATTGAAGGGGAAGGGGTACGTCAGCCCTTCTTGCCACCTCAAGAAGACCTGAAAATGTTGAAGTCTCTCCAGTGGACTTTGAGGAACCAACGTCATCTCCGTATCTACTGGGTCAAGCTGAGCGAATTTAATATTTGCGTCGACGAAGGAAGACCTGTACCTCTCTGGTGGGACGAGGACGTGGACCCCAAGCTTCGTAGCCCAGTTCTCCGCTACAATGTAAGCACACGTGTTGCGGGACTGGCGACCCCACGGGTTCAGAAGAGTGTCAGCAAGGATCGGTGGGACACCATCGTGGCACACGAGACGTACCTAGAGAACGTCAGACTTCAATACTTCAAGTAGGAGCGCCAGAATGCCGCTCATGTATCCATACGAGCCGGTTCCTTTGTTCGAAGCGCGTCAGCTTCTCTTCGAGGAACTCGACGACATCATGGTCTGGGATGACGACTACTCTGCCACGGCGCATTCTACCAGCGAGAGGCGCTTCTACACATTCGATGACGACGATGGCCCCAAGACGTTCTCGTTCGGGGCTAACTATACCTCGGGAGTGAACAAGTACCACACCTTGTCCCTTGCTGTCTTCTCAGAAGGCCCCCGCAGCTTGGAGACGACCTTGTGGACACGGGATTCATTCGAGCGATACTGTGCTCATCGCAAGCATACCCCTTCGAGCAAGATCGTCAGGCAAGTCTTGCTCTCGCTCAAGGACCGTTACTGGTTCGTCGACAACTATGAAATGCTCACACCCTTCGGCATCGCACAGGACGATCGAGACACCAGAGACGCCTTGTGGCTGGCATGTCAAGCTCATGAGTACAACGGCTTTAGCGTCTACCACATGGGGCTGGACGTCTTTGACGTGTACGTGAATACGGGCAACACTCCTCCCGTTGAAGGAGACGCCAGGGTTCACCCTACCTTATTGGTACCGTACCTCCGAGTACAAGGGGCGGGTCGAGGGAATCGTGCGACCTTCACCTTGAGAGGTGCCTTTGGGTTCGGGTCAACGCTTCCTCCTCTCATCCAGAAGAGGAATGAGGATCACAAGACTGCCCTTACCGCGCTCCAAGAGGTCTTACAGAGGAGTTTTTGATGACAGAAGATGGTGATTCTAGAGGTTCCTATCCCTACGTGCTCTTGGATTTTTCGGAAATGAGGTCCCTGTACTACGAAGAGGTACAAGACTCCATGCTCCATTACGACGCGCGCCTCATAGGGCAGTCGCCAGACAGGTCCACGTACATCTTCGATGAGGCAGGTGTCCGCGTCGAAGTATACACCAAGACGACCCAAGGGGTACCCTATTTCACCTTCGAGATCCTCTATCCTGACGGAGCGAAGTCTAGGTACCAGACCCTTGACTCTGTGGTTCGGGTTCAGTACTCGGGACCGTTACCGGGGAAAGGTCCCTGGCTAGACGTCATCGGGGACATCATGGCCGCGTGCTCCAAGCTTCAATTCTTCTCTTCGGTGCAGGGGGACGCCATGCCGCGCATGTACTCAGATACCGAGTGGGAGGCGGACTTCAGGGCCGCGATGAGACCGAACGGGATCATCCCCTGGAAGGCAGGCCCCGAGGAGTTCTATTTGGAATGCGAAACCCATGCGTGTCATGGAGCCCTTCCTCACGAACTTCCGAGAGAAGGTCATTACGATGTCCTCTCTTACATCCATGTCAAGAGGGGATTTGATGCCACCCTATACGGGCTCCAATATGATCAGAAGTGGGATTCGAACCTCGTAGCAGGTGAGAAGCACCTCAAATCTTTGGTCGCTTACGCTTCAACATGGGCTCACAGCTGAAGAGGGTTAGGGTATGATGAACGCGTGGCCTTACCAAGAGGTGACTTGGGACGAACTCGTGGCTATCCTGCATGAAGAAGTTCATGATACCATGACCCATTACGGTGGCTCTCGGGTAAAAGCTTTTACAATTCGTAAGGAACTTGGGCTTTGGTCGTACTCTTGGGATGCTTCTACTCTGGAACTCCACCTCGATCTTGGCATGGGAGTTATGATCCTGTATGTTTTTGATCCGGCTCATGAGGGAAGAAGATTCGGTACTCTGGACTCTCTCTTGAGACGCGATGCCCTGTACGGCTCGGACCCCATGATCTCCGCCGCCATAGAGATCTGGGGTCACTTGCAGGGGAACACCTACAAGGTCTCCAGCTCAGCGGGTCTCGCCCCTAGGTTTTTGACTTTGGATGTAGAGACCTTCTGGGAACAGGAGGTCCGAATGAAATTCGAATCCTTGCCCCAACGGTCAAGGATCAAGCTCTGGAAGACGGGTAAGAACCAATTCGTGATCGAACACGCCTGGACCCCCCTGAAGCCTCAGAATGCGTATCCTGGGTTTGATAGTTCCGAGCAACCTCAGCCGTATGTAAGCGTCTCACGAGGCCGTGGCGCGACCTTTTACCCTATCACCCCCAAGGAGATGCAAGACCTCCCTGCCGCGAACTGGCACACGATAGGGAACGATCTTCGAGAGGTTCAAGAGGTGGTTCACACTTGGTGTTTCTAGGGACAAAAACCTCTTGCGTTTCGGGAGAACCTGACGTATGGTGGAACATGACGACCAACGGCTTCCTGGCCGACCTCTCACATTGGAGTTGAGGATATGAACAACTTTGCCGCTTTCGTCGGGCACATGATCGTGTCCAAGGTACTCGTGGACGGGCAGCAGATCCCTTACGAGCACTACAAGAGCCTGTCTCCGCATCTAAATGAGCTTGAGGGATGGGCTACGGTCTTCACCGGGCTCGAACTCGACAAGCCGTCGACGTGGGCGGCGACGGGGCAGAAGCTCATCGGGCGGATCTCGCAGAAGCGGGAGAAGAAGAAGCCGATGAAGCGCAAGAAGCTCAACCCGTTCGACCTCGCGATGGATAAGATCGGGTACTCCACCATGAACAAGAACTGGTACCTCGCGGATCTGGTCTGGGAAGCGGTGGACAAGGCTCCAGAGGAGGTCGTCTGGTTTGATGACGACAACACGTACTCCAAGATCATCTTGCCTGATGGTCAGTTCATGATGCGTCGTCGTAAGCGGTACAAGGGCTTCAAGGGTCCGCAAGTTCCTGGGGGTGCGGGTCTTGGGGAGATGCTCGACTGGCGTAAGGGTGACCCTGAACTCGACGAGGACGATCCTCTCCTTGAACCCGAGCCTGATCCTGCGATCGGTGACGACGGGAAGCCCATCTACGCCAAGGCCGGGGACCTCTTCATCCCTTCGACGTCGGACGAGTCCGACGAGAAGGCGAGGTTCTTCAGCGCGGTCGGCAAGGTCCTCTTCTCCCAGCGCAACGGGAACCTCTTCACGGTGGATTGGAGCAACGAGAAGCACTCCTTCATCGTGGACCCCCTGACCTACCCTGACCGCCCGTATCAGGGTACGGCTCTGGACTACATTGACGAGTGGATTCTCTTCATGGACAAGGGCATCCGGCGCTGCATTTGCCTTCAGGGCAAGCCGGGAACGGGCAAGTCCACGCTCACGAGAACCGCCGCGACGAAGATCAATCGACGTACCGTGCAGGTGACCTCGGAGGCGTTCCGTAGGATGCACTTCTCGCATTGGAAGACGATGATCGCTCTGATGTCTCCCGAGATGCTCATCATCGACGACATCGATCGCGTGTATGACCTCGAAGAGTACCTCGACCGCTTCGAGGATGCGTACTACCAAGTGCCTCTCACACTCTTCACGTCCAATGACCTTGACGAGATCCCTGACGCGTTCAAGAGGCCCGGTCGCATCGATCAGATCCTCCTTCTCAGTGACCCTTCGGCAGACGTGCGCCTGCAAGTCCTGCAAGAGTTCGCGAAGATGGAAGGCGTGGGTGAGATCCCCGACTGGAAGCTTCCCTTCATGGAGGAGCTGTACTCCAACTACTCGGGAGCGTTTGCGGTCGAGTACCTTCGCCGCGTGGCCGTGTTCGGGTGGGACTACAAGATCCCCGAGGGAGACATCACCTTCAAGGATCTGGTAGGCAAAGAGGATGAGTTGGACCCTCGCAAGAACGAGGTGGACAACGAACTCCTCAAGGTCGCTCGGGGCACGACCGTGGAGGTCGTAGACCTGAGCACTGACGACGTGGAACTTGACCAAGACACCCTTTCCTGAACACGAGAACACTGCTATGAGCCGAACTTGTTATTACCGACTTGAAGTCCCTGTTGATTTCGAGCCCCTCAACTCATTGTCTCCCGAGGACATCGCAGCTATGGAGGACTTGAAAGCTCGGGGGTTCAAGGTCGCCCTCCCCGGTCCTACGACCGGCCTCGTTCAGTGGGAGGGGGCGGACACGATCAAGATTGACGGATGGAATTTCGTTAGAGATAGTGACAATCCAAGGCTGTTTAACTATGACGACGCTTATGTCCTCCGCAATGAGGACGAACTCATGTCGGAGCTGAGTTCACTCTATCCCGGTGTCTTTCGGTTGGAAGCGTGCGACGAAGAAGGGTACCGCTGGGTGGTCTACGCCAAGGAAGGTGAGGTCAAAACTGAGGAGGCTAAGATCACTTTCGAGGCCGATCCCTGGGGCGCATACCCTAATGGTGTAGGACCTCTTATCTACTGAGCCGGAGCCCTCATGTCTATCATATACCCCTTCGGGGACGCAGAGAAGATGTCGGAAGACTTCGTACTCTTCTACGTGCTCGAAGACGACTGGAGGGAATGGGAGGGCTCGGTCACCTTGTACGGCCTCCAGTATTCTTTCCTTGACGACATGCCCGGCGTGTTGCTAGGCTTCGTTGAAGTGGATTGGGACGGGAACATGACCGGGAGGTCGTGGCCCGCGAAGATCATGTATTCAACGGAAGAGGACTGGACCTTGAGACGCGCAGAGAACTACGAAGTGCTCAAGGATCGCTACAAAGGAGGGTTCTAATGTATGACCTGCAACGCGTCTTCGGTAACCTCATGGGGAGAATTCATACCATCGTAGAAGGTATGAAGCGTACCGAGACGGCCTCCATCGAGGAGATCAGTGAGGTGTTCTGGCTCCTGTACCTCTCGGGTCTCGTTGACCGAAAGGTCTTCGATACGGAAGAAGAGTTCGTTGCGTTCAAAGCGATTATTCTAGACCCTCGCCCCGATGACGTACCTGGGGCTTCGTACATGCTCGGCCTCCTCTGTATTCATCTCGGTAACGTCATGTCGGGTCCCGTGTACCCTCGAAGGTTACCCCAGACGTTCGCGGACTTCCGTGAGAGGTGTTACGAGTTCAATGGGTACAGCAGTGCAGTAGTTACTCTATCTGAGGTGATCTCCCGGTCGGAGCCGGATGAGAGGCCCATCTCGTCATTTCCCGAGGTTGGAAAAAGCCTCCTTCCTTTGGTGAGAACTTCGGGCTTCGGTGAAGACGAGACTGAGAGTCCTGAAACGAGGTCTCAGTTCTATACTAAAGTCGCGGCTTTTGCGGCCTCTCTCATCTCGGATGGACGAGTGATCCTGCTCGACGTACAACATGACCCCAAAGCCTCCGACGATGATTGGAAGCTGGTATTCGTACTCACGCACGATACGGGAGAGTCAACGTTCCTGCTCTACCCGGACGATCGCTGCTTCCACCTCTCGACGACGAGAGGGGAGAAGGTCGACCTCAAGAGCTTCGACAACTTTCGGTCATACGTCAGGGACTTCTTCTGAAAAAAAAGTTGACACCCTCCCGGCCTCCTGTAGCTTGGTGACGCACTCAAGCTGTAAGGAGGCTTTGTCATGTCTGAAGGTAGTTCGGTTGTCCTCGGTTCGATCCTGTGGTTCCTGCTGTCCTATGGGGTGTTCGCCTATGGGTTCTGAAAAGTTTTCAAAATCTGGGGACCTTCTCGCTATAAGAGTGGTGCAAGGGACTTGACATAGAGTCCCCGAGTGACTTAACCTGTTCAAGTCAACCTGAAGAGAGGACGGACTGAGATGGATACCTTGACCCCCCAAGACGAAGACTTCGTGTGGACGATGGTCGAGAAGGTGTTCGGTGAAGCCCGCTTCGAGCAGTACCCAAGCACGAATGACCGAGGTATGACGTTCTCGGTGGAGGTCCCCCCTTCTCTTGAGGAAGCTCAAGAAGGGGAGATGATGTTGGATAGGAAGGGGATCACACTACAATGGCACGACGACACCACACTCACCGCCACGTTGCGGTAGCCGAGGGGAATGAGATGAGCAAGAACACCAAGCGCACGACCCTGAGCTTCCTGGGAGGTTCGTACTCCCTCACCGGGGACGAGATCTCTCACGCTCGTGAGGAGATCTCCACGGCGGAGTTCAGGACGGTTCCTCCGAGGCGGAGGGACACGCGGATCAAAAACAAGTCGTTTAAGCAGCCGTCTCCCTTCCCGTCTCTGGAGGAAGAGTCCTGCCCACGGGACATGCTACCCTCGAATGAGGACCTTTGGCGGGTGTCGATTCTCAATGAGGATGAGGCTCCCACGCAGATTCACTCTCCCGAGGATATGGAGCGAGTGATGCGCGCGGACCGTGAGGAATTCCGTAGCCGCAAGGCATTCGAGATGCTCACGACCACGATGACTCCTACACTCAAGGCCGTCATGGATCTTCCCAGCGCGGCCTTCGTGAGTTACCTGCAAGCTCGCCCTCATCTGTGGCTTGAGGATGAGTCCGTAGAGGACGTGCGTGCCTGGGTGTGGCATAAATCGCCCCGCTATCGTGTCGTGGAGAGGTTTGGTGTCATTGAGAACAAGCCGGATGCCTTCGACCGTATCGCCACGGCAGAAGCAACCCCTCTGGGTAAGACTTACATGAATCTGGTTGACACCCTGGATTACTGAGGTGAGACGTGGATATCATGGACGCGCCATCCATGCTGGAGTGGTTGAGTAAGACCGAGGAGGATCAGCTCTTGGTCGAGCTGAGGTATCATGACGGCTACTGGCAGCACCGGGTCACCGGATTGCATGTAGGGGTGGAGATCGTCACATCCTTGGAGCCGGCTCTTTCTTCCGTCTATCTGGAGGTCTATCTGGCAGATTGGTACTATGAAGAGGTTCCTCTGGCTTTCTCAAGCGCGGAGGACTACCAAAGCTTCCTCTTTGATCATCCAACCGTGGAGATGGTTCAGGAAGCCGTCCTTAGTTGGGACGGCGGAGAGCCCCAGGTAGATTACCCCTTGACATTCTGCCTGCAAAGAGCTACCTTGGAAGCCTGATCAACCATCTTCCCGAAAGGATTGGATCATGTCTCAGCCTTCTTTCATTAGCGAACTCGTTGTCCCTCGCATCTCTGTTGGAACCTCTCTGGCCCATTGGGCGCGTCAAGAGGGGCTTCAAGAGTGGCACATGAATGACAAGGTTCCTTTCATCTTCGTGGCACCCCCTCGGTTCGATGCCGAGGGTGAGGGGTCCGACTACTACGGTTGGGTCATGTATGAGTGGGTGTTCAAGCCCAACGCAGATCTTCTACGCTACAGGGTGTACCAACCTCTAAACCCTGTTTATGACCCCCTTTGCGTCGTCATAAACGAGGAGTACACGCCTTCACAACACGACTACCTTACGTTCGTGAACACGGATGACTTCACACGGTATATGTCCAAGCTTGAGGATCACTGGGTCGAGCAACGAGACGTTCGGATGAAGTCGCGTCAGACGATCCCCTCTCGTCTAAGTGATGTCTCCTTCGGCCTGATCCCTGACGACTCTCAGGTGACCGATGAAGCCCACAAGACCGCGTGCCTTCTGCTCAAGTCAGTTTTCGAGACGATGGCGTTTTGTCCCGAGGAGGACCTCGACAGGTTCATTCGCATGACTGATGAGGAACTCGCCCCTCTCTACATGCCGTCTTCTCCTACGATCACCTTCACCCCTAAAATCGAGCTTCCCAATGTCTAAGCCTACCGTACCCGGAACCTATCGCCTTCACCTCTCCACGGGAAAGGTGGATGGAGTGCTGTCGTCTGAAGGGACCTTTGTTACCTTTGAGGGGGAGGTCATGGATCTCGACCTTGTAACCTTTGAAGATCCGAGCTTTCAAACCTTGAGGGTGGAGAGCGTCCAGGCTCTCGCTCTCAAGCCCGACGTCACCGCTTACGTTCTTGACAAGAATGGGCTGCTGAAATACTTGGAGGCCCTTACGAACTACGAGGCAGACCTCAAGTCCAGCTACCCCGCCTTCATCACCAACCTTTATTGCGACGGGGAATGGGCTGAAGAGACCTTCGGGACACGGGACCGAATGGATACCTTCGTCAATTCAGACATTGAGACGTTTGGTTATGACAGCACGGGGGTTTGGTCCTTTGACATGACGCATGAGATCTTCTACTTTTGTGAGAACATGGATACGTGGGACGCCATTGAGGACTTCTACGCGACATGCTTCTCCTCAGAGGTCCATGAGGTTCTCAAAAGGCTTAAGCCCTTCATCACATCAAACTTCAAGGCCACGTAAGGAACCGAAGATGTCTGAATTCAAAACAGAAGTCGTGCGCATCACCGTATCTGAGCATCCGAACGCGGACCGCCTGGAAATCGCGAATGTAGGTGACTACCAGAGCATCGTCGGAAAGGGAACTTTCGAGACGGGGGATCTGGTCGCCTACATCCAAGAGGGGTCGCTTGTCCCCGAGCCGATCCTTGAGGAGCTGAACCTTACGGGCAAGCTCGCAGGCTCGGACAGGAACCGCGTCAAGGCCGTCCGCCTTCGAGGTGTGCTCTCGCAAGGGATCTGCTACCCTGCCCGCGATGGGTGGGAGGAAGGTCAGGATGTGAGCGGAGAGCTTGGGATCACCAAGTATGAGCCTCCTATCCCCACGAACATGCAAGGGGACCTCTACAACGGTGGGGGCCGTCGCACCGTGAGGTACGACATCGAGAACCTCAAGCGTTACCCGGATGTGCTCCAAGAGGGTGAGGAGGTCGTGATCAACGAGAAGCTGCACGGGTCTTTTGTGTGTGTGGGGATCTTGTGTGAGCGCGATGCACACCCTGAGTTCGGCAGGCTCGCCGTGTCTTCCAAGGGTCTTGGAGGAAGGGGCTTGGTGTTCAAGCCAGACGCCCCCGCGAACGAGAACAACCTGTACCTCCGCGCGGCGCGTCAGTATGACATCGTGGGTCGCGTGGACGCGATGTTCGAGAGTCTCAAGAGCCCCATCATGGACGAGTCCAAGACAAGCCTCTTCATCCTGGGAGAAGTCTTCGGCAAGGGCGTCCAAGACCTCTCCTACGGTGCCGATGCGGGACGAGGCGAGATCGGGTTTCGTTTCTTCGACATCTTCGTGAGGTCAGAGAGCGACCCCGAGGGTTCTTACGTCGGGGATGAGGGTCTGGACATTTACGCTTCCCTGCTGGGTCTTGAGCGCGTCCCTACGCTCTACCGAGGTCCTTACTCTCGTGACGTGGTGAGAGAGCTTACAGACGGCATGGAGACCGTCTCAGGCGAAGAGACGCACCTCCGAGAAGGTGTGGTCGTCAAGCCCGTCGAGGAGCGGCGAGACCCCAAGCTTGGGAGGGTCATCCTCAAGAGCGTGAGCGGGAACTACTTGACACGCAAGGGCGGTACCGAGTACAACTGAGGTCGTAACTCAAGGAGGATTCTATGGCAGAAGAAAAAGGTAAACTGGTTTTTGGGAGTTCCTGCTCGTGTTGTTTAGCACGGATATAGGCTTCTTGGTCTTCCTTTTTTCCCTGATGTTCGCTCCGTTCTGTGTGGTAGGTATGGCTGACGAGGTGCGTCAAGACAGAAACGTCCTGAGCTGTATCGAGAAGGGTGGAGAAGTCGAAGCCTGTCGGGATACTTTCAAAGACTAAAGGAGATCTCATGTCAGAAGAATCAAAAATCCCGGCAAAGATTGGGTTTTGGACTTTCTTGCTTAGCATATGGCATAGCCTGGACATCTTTGCTTTTTTCATCATTCTCATCCTCATCCCGTCGTGCATCACGTTCGTGGGTCTTGAGTATCAGAAGCATACCCGAGACCAGAACGTTCTGGAGTGTCTGGACAAGAACAAGACCGTGGAAGAGTGCGAGAAGCTCTTCCCTGACCCCACCCCCAAACCGAGAGAGCCAGGATGCTAGGAGACAAGTTCATTACGGGACACTGGGATTCAATGAATGACAAGTCCCGTCAGGTGTATCTCGAAAACCGAACCTTCTACCAAGTAGTTCGTGCTCTCTGCGTGTCGGCGGTAGTCCTCGTTCTAGGAGGCTTCGCACTCTATCCCTCATGCCAGAGGGCCGATATCGAGATGTACGAGCAGAGAAGGTCTATCGAGAGCCAACCTGCCTACCAGATTAGAGCCGCATATGAGCATTGCGTGGACAAGTGCTTCCAGCACGTCAGCGAAGACGACCAGTGTACGGCCTCTTGTGGCGAGTCGGTGTCTCAAGTCTTCAAGGTTCGGGAAGGTAGTTTCGACCTGAATTCTCCCCCGGACCTCACGCGTTCGACTCCTGACTCAGAGTGAGAGGAACGCATGATCAAGCAGCGCTTGGAAGTTGTACGAGAGAAGATCGATCGCTACGCGCGCGAGGCGGTTCAACGGGAGTTGAAGTCTCAGGTGGAGACGCTCACGGAGACCTACCTTCGTCCCATCGCAGAGGACTTCCTCACGAGGACGTTGGAGGCTTACCTCAAGCGCCACCTGTCGTCTTCCCTGGAAGAAGCCGTGAGTGCCCTTGAAGATGTCTTTGACGGACCCTCGGAAGACCCTGGAGTGGCTTATGAGCCCGAAGAGGAGCCTGACCCCTTTGGAACCTCGGAGGAGGGTTCGTTCTTGGAGCAGGATGACACCTACCTCAAGAACAAGCTCCTCGCGTACATTCAAGTGTACCAAACCGAGAACAACACGGAGTTCGCTCCCAAGCAGAAGGGCATCGCGGACGGGACCGGGCTCAAGTCCATGCAAATCATCCGGTACTACTCGGACCTTCGAGATGAGGGCCGCATCGTAGGTCCTACGAAGAAGGGTAGGCATTCTGTGATCCGCATCCTCAAGCCCCTGTCAGACCCAGGACGCTACCTCTGATTGCTTAGGCTTTTATACGCACTCCGTTATGAGGGCACCTCTTGCCCTTGTAACGTCCCTTTGTGCGAACCTAAGCAGTAGAGCGTACCATGACAGAGATGATCCGGTGGAACCCCCTTCGTGTGATCCCCTCCTTCGTTAACACAGACGTGGGAAGCCTGGGTGAGATGGAGAGCCTCTATCAAGCCTTTGAAACCATGAACCTTCCCATTATGTGCCAGCGTGACGACACGGATAGCACCAACGTCGGGTATTTGAGCGCCAATGGCATGTTGGCTCGGCTCACCCCGGATACGGGCATCATGGTCAACCCCGTAAGAACAGACAGCCCCGTCGAGTACGAGTTCGGCTATGTCTATAGTGAGCCTCAGAACGCGATCGCGTGGCTCCTATGTCGTCTTGGATTCGCGGCCAATGCGCTTGCCTTCGAGCGCGACGTGCTCATCTTCCACATCCTAGAGAACCCCCGTCCCTTGCGCCTGAGTTTCGACGGCAAGCTCAATGAGGCCCAGTACCGTATGTACTCACAGCTCGCCGCTGCGGGTACACACGTGGAGCATGTGACCAACCCATTCGCGGGTATTCATCTAGGGTTCAGCCCATCGAACTGAATGCGCAACCTGACCCCCATCAACCTCTTGACCACACGGTTGAGAGGTTCTCAATTTGAGCGTGAGATCCTCAACGCAGGTATCTACCCCACTCAGATACATCTTCAAGGGGACCACGCCATGCTGGAGTGGCGCTTCACCGATCCTTCCCGTAGAAACATAGCAGCATCGTTCTTCCTCATCTTGAGGGGCAAGAGCAAAGGGTGGGCGATGATGCGCAAAGGACAGCCCACGGAGCCCTTGGAAGAACATCAGTTCGTGTCCCGACTATTGAGCCAGTACATCCTGGGGGAAGACCTCCTGTTGTCAGAAGCTTTCGTTTATGATAGAGTCGAGTTCGAGTCTTTGATGGAACTACTCTACCCCTGACGAACGAATCTGCCATGCTTGATACAGTTGAACACGAAGAGCATTTCCCCTTTGATATGAAGGGGATGCGCATCCTCCATTACAACCCTAAAAACAACGCCGTGATCCAATGGTACGGGCAAACTATGTACTTAGGCTTCTCAAGTCCTATCGAAGATGCCCGGTATCAGGCACTTGACTTGCGTGTTGAGTGGACTCAAAATGAAAAGAGTCTCGCCCGATCTCTTTGGATTGACTCTACGACGTTCCGTAGGACAATCACTCTACCCGACAAGAGCGCGAAGTTCTTTGCCGAGGCTGTCAAGGTCTACCGGGACACCGTGATCCTCGCGGTGAGGGAGAGTCTGGAATCTATGTTGAAGCGGGTAGCTCTTGGGTATATATCTCTTGGCAACACCTCCTATAGTACGGAGCACCGGGGAGACCTCTCTCTTGTAGCGTGTAACGTCTCCGACCGTTACAAAGACCGGAAGGCTCAGTTTGTAGTAGGCTACAACTTCGAGGAGGATGTCTTCTACATCCGGTACATTCTCTCGGACACCAACGGGAAGGGTGAGCTGAAGAACTTCGACGGTAACGATGCCTACTACGAGCTTCTCTCCGACATGCTCCAGTCTCTCGTGGTGGATATGCGCCAAAGGAAGTGGGGATGAAAATCTACGCTCTCAAAAACCTACCTACCTCGTTGTCCTTTGGAGAAGCGGAGACCCTCTTGAGGGAGATGGGCTTCGTGGTCCGGTCGAGCCAAAGATGGATTCAAGTCGTGGTCGAAGGGGACGGGGTGTACTGCCTCCGTCAAGTGGGCTGGAGGTTCACCGGGTACAAAAAGTCGAGCCCTGATGACCGTATGGGCATGTGGGAGGGCGTGTATGACCAGAGCTTCTACGCGGATCATATCTCCGAGGCCCTGCCCGCTCTCATATACCTCATCTGTAGCAAGGGAGACCCAAAGGAGTTCGATAGGCTCTTGAGCGACTTCAGCTACCTCAAGATCGAGGAAGAGCCCGAGTCCTGATGTCTGGGTGGAGGATGCTTTTGTACCCCAGGTGCTATGTCCCCCTTCTCCCTTCCTCTCAGGCGAGGTGTCTTATGGACGATGAATTCCTCACAGACGAGTTCTTCCTCAAGCTCATTCGGCTTGGGGTAACCCTCCCCGAAAACCGTCTGGAAATCCGTAAGATCCTTGACAGCCTATACAAACGGCGTCAGGATGAACCTGAAGGCTTGCCTAACAAGCCTTGGGACGAAAGGTACCTGAACAAGCAGACATAACACCCAGGGGTGAAGTATGGCGTGAGCCTGAGTTGAGGTAGTAGAGGTAGTCGGTCGTTAACACACTGGTCATCAGGACCAAAGACACCGGAGCGAACCATGAGTGCTACACTACTCCGCAGACTCGACATGAGCGAGTCTACTCGACGTCTCTTCCACGCCATTGCCAAGTCCCTTCGCGGGCAACTCGAAGCCGACTTTATGTTCGGTAAGGTCACTCAGTCTCCCGTCGAGACCTCTCGACGAGTCTATTTGCCCATTACGAGCGCAGACTGCGACCAGTCCCGTGCCAACTGCACCTGCGCCAAGTGCTCTTGCAGCCTGACGCAAGAGGAGATTCAGTCGAATTCGTTTGAGTTTGAAGGTGCTACAGCATTCTATTTGTGTGACGACTGCCACCGTGAAGCCTTCCTTACAGGCTCCTCCAAGCCCCTTCGTACTTCCCTGAAGGTGGACGAGGACTGAGGAACTTTCTACTGATTCAAGCCGTTTAATCACCGCCCTCGGGTTCTCTGAGGGCGGCTTCTTTTTGTTTAGCTGGAGGCACATCATGCAGCAGTACCACGATCTCGTGCGCGACGTTCTGGAGAACGGAGTGCTCAAGGAGAACCGCACCGGCGTCAACACGCTCTATACGTTCAGTCAGCACTACACCATTGACATCTCGGAGAGCTTCCCTCTCTTGACCACCAAGGATATGTCTGGGGGCGTCTGGAACTCACTCATCAAGGAACTCATCTGGTACCTGTCGGGGGAGCACCACATTCGAGAGTTCTCGAAGACCTCGAAGATCTGGGACGCATGGGCTGATGATGACGGGAACCTTGAGACGGCTTACGGACGCTTCTGGAGACGCTTCCCGTTCCCCGACTCGGTGGACCGTCTTCCTGCTGAAGCGTGGCCGGGTTATGAAGAGATGCAGAAGTTTGTTCGGGAGGAGGATCGTGCAGGGGGCAGGTACGCCCTGACCTTCGATCAGATCGCGTACATCCTCGACACCCTCATTCACAACCCAAACTCCCGACGCATGGTGCTTACGGCGTGGCATCCTGCCAATGCAGCGGTCAGCCGACTCCCGCCTTGCCACTTCACGGCGGTTTTTTCTGTGGCTCCAGACAACAGTCTCAACTGCCACCTGACGCAGAGGTCGGGAGACATCGGCTTGGGCATCCCGTTCAACATCGCGTGCTACTCGGCTATCACGTATATCTTGGCGAAGGCTTCCGGGCTCAAGCCGGGGAAGTTCTCGCACACGATCGTGGATGCCCACATCTACTGTGGTGATGGGGACGATGACCCGTACTCTCACGTTCCCGCGCTCAAGGAGCAGCTCACCCGCGACATCCGACCCTTCCCGACCCTGGAAATCCGTGGTGAGGTAGACCCGGAGAATCCGTTGGAGTTCATCAACGGGCTGAAGTTCGAGGACTTCGTGCTCGAAGGGTATGACCCTCATCCTCGCTTGAAGATGAAGGTGGCAGTATGAGTGACTACACGTATGAAGACATCGACTACGCGGAGAGGTTCGCCCTCCGAGTGGTGACCCAACACGAGATAGAAGTTCTCCGGCTACCCCCGGAATACACTTGGATTTACGAGAGCGGTCGCACTCAACTGTACCTGACCACAGAAGAGGCCGTGAAGTTCGTCCAGAGTATTGGCGACGACGTTGAAGCTTACCGGAGGTCGGAATGAACTCACCAATTAGCTACTATGGAGGCAAGCAACGGATGTCAAGGCACATCGTTCCTTTGATCCCCAGGCACACCGTGTATGTAGAACCTTTCGCGGGGGGTCTCTCTGTGATGTTCGCCAAGCCTTACCCCGAGGTGACTAACCACCAACATTACCGGGAGGTGGTGAACGACTTGAACAGTAATCTAGTCAACTTTTACCAAGTGCTTCGTACCAGAGGGGACGAACTGCGTCAGGCTTTGGAGCTGACTCTGTACTCCAGAGAAGAGTACGATCTGTCGAAGACCCCTTACCCCGACGACTTGGATAGCCTGGAGCGTGCTCGGAGATATTACTTCAACCTCAACACTTCTTTCACGTCCAAAGAAAATGGAGGTTTGGGTAGAAGTGTGGTGGGACCAAACCACGCTTTTCAGTTCAAATCGAAAGTGGATAGACTTGGGGAGGTAGTAGATAGGTTCTCGGGCGTTTACGTCGAGAACAGGGATGCTCTTCAGGTGATCCGAGACTGGGACTCCCCCCAGACCTTCTTTTACTGCGACCCTCCGTATCCTAACACTGATCAAGGGCACTACGACGGCTACAGTGTTCAAGACTTTCAGAATCTCGTCACTCTCTTACACCAATGCGAAGGGTCGTGGCTATTGAGCAACTATGATGTGGAAGGGGTCGAGTTTGACCCGGAGGTTGATCGCTTCGAGTTCACGGCGTACTCTTCAGCTCGTGGCACGTCTTTACATAGGCGCTCCACTTCGGAACTCACCCCGTCTCACAATCCAGACCGCACCGAGGTAGTCTGGAGACGGTTCTCCAAAGGAGAGATGAGACCCGACGTGCAGGAGCTTTTGAAGTCCCCTGTGTATGACTGCTTCACGGGTGACCCGGTATCAAGGGAGACGATTGACCCTATCTGGACTCTCTTCTGAAAAAAGTTTTCAAAACATGCAGGGTCCTCGCTATATGTACGGTGCAAGGGGCATACAGCCCCGGACTAACCCAAAGGAGCTTGTCATGGATACCGAGACCTTGTACGAGAACGTTGACGCCTACCTCGCTCAGCGCGCCCTTGAGATCGATGAGCAGAGCCCCGACGTCTACCTGACCAAGCTCGCCCCCAACGAGCGGTTCATGTGCCAACTCGGGCACCTTCACGGTCAGGTCTACAACGGTGGGTTCATGCAGTGGGCCGACAACGGCTACGCTGAGCGTGACCTCGAAAACCTCCTCAACATGAGCGAGACCCTTCAGAATCTCGGCGTGTGGGATGAGGTTCGTCCCTTCCACCTTCTCCTCACTCGCGTTGATCTGGCCCTCCAGACCTACAATGAGGTTCGCGAGATGAGCGAGCCCTCCATGTGGGACTTCGACGAGGATGATGAGGATTCTTACGACGAGGCTTGGATGGAGTTCGATTACCTTCAGGACCACGCAGGTGACGGTCTGGACACGCTGGACGACGAGTTCTACTCGGATGAGGTGCAGGGACACTTCGCCACCATCCTGGCCGCCCTGCTTTCCTCTCTCACCTGAACCGTCGGGAACTTTCCTCTCTTGAGGGCCGTTGTCTAACTGGCAACGGCCTTCTTTTTATGAGGTGAAACCTGATGCGCAAATACAAGTCATTCTTCCCCTGGTTCGGCAGCAAGACCCGTGTGGCCAGCCTGATTTGGGACAAGGTAGGCAAGCCTTCCGTGTATGTGGAGCCCTTCGCAGGCTCTCTCGCGGTCATGCTCGAAAACCCCTGGTGGGAGGATACGGTTGAGGTCGTCAATGACCTCGACGGTATGGTTACGAACGCCTGGAGGTCCATCAAGTTCGACCCTGAAGCCACGAAGCATTACGCGAATTGGCCTACGAGCGAACTTGACTTGCACGCTCGTTCCACGTACTGTGAGAGCAAGAGAGAAGAGTTGGAAGCGATCTTGCGTTCCGATCCTGAATACTACGATCCCAAGCTGGCCGGATGGTGGATGTGGGGCATGAGCACCGGAATCGGAGATACGTTCATAGCCCAAAAGAAGTCAATCCCGAGGCTCATGAAACAAAGTGGTACTCAAGGCCGTAATTTCGACTGGGACACCCACTTCGAGGCCATGAGCCACCGCCTCCGT
>Ga0180431_10001229_pt1 | contig 36078 bp, 38 predicted proteins | sample SS_ome_11_FD_132459 | JGI IMG/M metagenome (GOLD analysis project Ga0180431, IMG submission 132459) | Hypersaline lake sediment archaeal communities from the Salton Sea, California, USA - SS_1_MS_1 metaG | ecosystem: Environmental > Aquatic > Non-marine Saline and Alkaline > Hypersaline >... | reverse complement strand
TCAGGCTCGGGTTCGGGCTCAGGCTCGGGCTCCGGTTCGGGCGCAGGCTCGACAGGCGTTGGCTCAGGCTCAGGCTCGGGTTCCGGTTCGGGCGCAGGCTCGACAGGCGTTGGCTCAGGCTCGGGTTCCGGTTCCGAATCGGATTCGACCGCAGCGTCGAATGCATCAAAATACCCCGCAGGAAGAGTGAGCGGTTCGGATTCTGCCATTTTGGTGCGTTGTTTTATTCCAAGGGCGCGCCGGCGGCGATAGCGCGCATGGCGTCGACGAGATCGGCGTGCGACCGCGCCTCGATTTCGCCGCACCCGTCCGCGACGCGTCGACGCGGGTCGTGGAACGACGCGACGGCGGGCGCTATTTTGCACGGCGGATCGCCGACGGACCGCGGCCACCACCGAACGAACGCGAACGGTTCGGCGGCGTTGCCGCGAACGACGGGAATCAGCCACCGGTAGTCGGCCGCGTCGGGCATCCGAACGGCGTCGTCGGTTCGCACCTGGAATTCCATGTCGTCGGTGTCGTCCGCCGCCGCGAACTGCATCGCGTTTTTGTGGTCGACGGGCGCCGCAAACGCCCGGCGTTAGACGCGTCGGCGCCGACGCACCGGCCGGCGGACGCGGTTGCGCGGCAGGTCGCCGTAGATCGCGAGTTCGGGTGCCGTCAGCGGCGCCTGCGGCGCGAACCCGGCCGCCGCGCCGCACCCGCGCACGACGCCCGTGAGCGAGCCTTCGCGGCACCGCCGCTTGAGGTTGCGTCCGGCCGTGCGCCTCAGATACACCTTGGTGCCGGTCTTCGTTCGGTAAAAGAGGCCGCCGCTCGGGCCCCGTTCGATGACCTTGGCGACGGCCGGGATCGGCCCGCCGTCGATCTTGCACCTCGACGCGCCGGCGGCGCCGGGCCGGCGTTTGCACATGCGGACGGCGGCGTTCATTTTTTTCTTCTCGCTCGGCCGCGCGTTCGCGCGCGCTCGTGAAAAAAAGCACGCATGGACTCCGAAACCGAACCCGAAAAGCGCGACGCCGCCGACGACGCTGCCGGCGGTGACGAAAACGGCGGTGACGGCGATAGCGCCGAACGCCGCCGAAGCACCGCGATCGAACGGCGCGGGTCCGACGCCGAACTCGTCGCCGAGCGCGCGCGAGACGTCGTCAAGAAACCGTCGTTCTGGCAACGCGTGCGGGCGCCTACCGGCACGTGTCGGCATCGACGCGCGTTCGTCGTCGGCATCGACTACGTCGGCGTTGCGGGCCTGACGCTCGGCGGCTGCGTCAACGACGCCGTGCTGATGCGCGACTTCCTCGCGTCGAAGTACCCGACGGTGCGCATGTGCGTCGACCGCGACGTGCTGCCGACGGCCGACGGCGGCCAGCCGACGCGCGCGTCCATCTTCGCCGGACTCGCCTGGCTGCTCGACGGCGCGCACGCCGGCGACCGCCTGTTTTGGCACTACAGTGGTCACGGGTCGCACGTGCCCGACGCGAACGGCGACGAACCCGACGGTCGGGACGAATGCCTCGTGCCGCTCGACGTGCGCCGCAGCGGGTACATCGTCGACGACGCGTTGAACTCGCTCGTCGTGCGGCGCATGCGCCCGGGCGTCGCGCTTCACGTGCTGTTCGACTGCTGCCACTCGGGCACGGCGCTCGATTTGCCGTACGTGTTGCGCGTCGGCGTCGACCGCGAGACGGGCGTCCGCACGAAGACCACGACGAAACCGCCCCGCGCCGGTTTGGCGGCACCGTCGCCCGGCCGCGTCGTGCTGTTCGCGGCGTGCGCCGACGACCAGTACGCGCAGGAAACCGTTGTGGGCGGTCGGCCGCACGGCGCCATGACGCGGGCGTTCGTCGACGCGTTTCGCCCCGGCCGGCCGGCGCCGACGTACGGCGCCGTGCTGCGCACGCTGCGCGACCGCGTCCGCCGCTACGGCCAGAGCGTGCAGATAAGCAGCAACCTCCCGATCGACGCCCACGCGAAAATTTCATGGTAATAACCCAGTGAGCCCGAGCGCGGCTTGGCCCAACAACGCGCAGTACTCGGCGACGCGCGTGTCGCGCTCGACGCGGGCGAGCGACACGCGGCGGCCGCCCTGGCGCGCGAAACACAGCCGCAAAATGGCGGCCTGCTGCGACACGAGGTGCGCTTCGGCGAACGGGCCGCCGAGTTTGAACTTTTGCTGCGCGAGGCGCGTTCGTATCGTTTCGAGCGTTTCGAGCGCGCGGTGCATGCGGGCGGACCAGTGCCGCGCCGTAGCCGCGGAACAAAAATGCTCAGCCTTGCCATCGGAGCCGGCGTCGGTAAGCGGCAGAAGCCGCAGACCGCCGCCGCCGTCGTGTCCGTGAGCGTCGCCATGGAGCTCGTGTTCTGGTTCGTCGCCGTCGCCGTCGCGCTGCGGTGCAACTCCGGTCGCGGATGGAAAATGGTCTGGCCGCTGCTGGGCGCCGTTCTGTTTCCGGAGATCTACGTGGTGCAGCACGTCGTGCGTCGCTCGCTTCTCAATCGCCCTCTGTACTGCGCTCGCGCGCGGTCGAACATCGTGCTCGAGTAGCGTCGCCGGGTGAGTCCGGGTTCGCGAGCGCGTCGCGTACGGCGCTCGCGGCGTCGAATACAAAAGATGCAGTGCTTGCGATCGGGATCCGCGGTCGCCGCCGGCGGGTCCGGACGGCGCATCTGTCCGGCGCCGCGCCGGCCGCTGCTGAACGGAACGACGTTTGCGCGCAACGTTCGCGACCGGTACCTCGACCGGCGTCGAATTCGAGACCGCGCCGAGAACGTGCCATCGCAGCTCGGTCGGCGCGCCGTCGTGGCGTGGTCGTGGGCGGGCTGGAACCGCCAAGGGTAGCGGCGCTTGCGCCGCGTACCGTGTTGGCGTCGCCGCCGTGAGCGTCGACGGCAGCGGAAGCGGCTCGCGCGCCGCTGGTGCTCGCGCCGCTTGCGTCGTGTACGTAGCGTACGAAGGTAAAGTCGTGCACATCATCGATTTCGTTTCTTTTGGGCGGCGTCCGTTAAATCTCGCGCGGCGCGTCGGCGTTCGCCGCGCCCGCGCCCGTCGCCGCGCTCGCTCGCGCTTCGTTTCGCAGAAACGCGTCGTACACGCCATGCAAAGCCGCGCGCGTCTCTCGCGTGCGCGAGAACTGCGCCGGGTACACGAGGTTGATGGCGGCGCGCACGCGCGCTTCGTCCGTCAGCGTCGCCGGGTCGCTGAGCAATTCGTCGAGGCACGAATCGGCCCACAGCCACAGGTTGCGTCCGTCGCGGATCGCCGTTTTCGTCGCGATGCGCCACCGGAGCGGATCGAGCCCGTACTCGTCGCACGCCTGCGCTTCGTGTTCGCGCAGTTTTCGGGCGATGTCGTCGTTCGCCCACCGCTGCCACCTTCGGTAGTCGCTCCAGCCCGTGTTCGGGATCGGGGCGCCGACGGTGCGCTCGATGACGTCGCGCCCGATCTCGTCGCGGACGGCGCGGCAGAAGCGCGCGACCAAAAACGCGGCGCGGTCGACGTCGGTCGGTTCGGGCGGCCACATTCTTCGGGAGCAAAAACAAAATGACGCGACGCGCGCGGCGCGTTTTGTTGGGCGCGGTCGTTCTGTTGTGCGCGATCCTTGCCGTCGCGCGGGCCGTGCTGGGCGTGTTGTGTCGAGACCGCCGGCCTTGGTCTCCCGACGGCGACGAACCGAACCCGCTGCAGCCGCTGTTTCCCGACGTGCGGTTGCCGCCGGCGTGGATCGCGCGGCACGTCTGCGACGTCGCCCGCCGGCTCGTCGGCGTCCTGAGCAAACACGGGGTTCGGTACTGGGCGATGGCCGGGACCGCGCTCGGCGCCGTGCGGCACGGCGGCGCGATTCCGTGGGACGACGACGTCGACCTGGCGATCGACGAGCGCGACGTCGCGGCGTTCGAACGAGCCATGCGGGCGTCGGCCGCCGGCGCCGGACTCCGTTGGAAGCGCGACTGCTGGCCGCTCATGCGCATGTGGGACGTCAACGACGCCGCCTACATGGAGCATTGGCCTCGCGTCGACGTGTTCGCGATGCGCAAACAAACGCGCGCCGACGGCGGCGACGCGACGTGGGCGTACGCCGGACCGTACGTGCGATGGCGCAATCCCAAGGAAACGATCGCGGGCAGCGGCGATCGCGTCGCGACGCGCGACGTTCCTTTCGCGGGCGTCGGTACGCTTGCGGTGCCCGCGACGACCGACGACTACCTCGACCGGGCGTTCGCCGGCTGGCGCACGACGGCGCGCGTTAACGAGTTTCACGGGACCGGTTTGGGCGAACGGCTGCGGCAGCGCCGCGCCGGCCCCGTCGAGTTTCGATTGCGTCCGGAGCAACGCGTGTGTATTAACTACGTGAAATGAACGGCGATGTCGCGCAAAACGGATTCGTGGTTGGCGAGGGAAACGGGCGGCAGCGGCTCGTAGCCGTCGGGCCGCGGGCGCACGCTGCGGCACACGGCGTCTTCGCCCAGCAAAACCGCCGGCCCGAAGATGCCCGACCCGAGCAAGCGGTCGTTGCGCGGCCACCCCAGTTCCGGGCCGCGATCGTTCGCGTACAGGACGTAGTTGCGCCAGAACGGGTCGTCGACGCCGTGCGGGAACCAGCGGTGCACGTCGACGGGCGATCCCGTGCCGGCGCCGACGGCGTGCGCTAATGTACCGAAATGCGCGACGGTGTCGGTTTCGGGCGGCACGTCGAACTCGACGACGGACTCGCGCGCGTCGGCCGGGATGCGGACGGCCGTCGTCGCCATTGCGTTTTGCGCCGGCGGCGTCGCGTTTATCTTTTTCGCGGCAAATCCGGAGCGCGGCCGGCGCGCGCTCGCGGGACGCGCGCCGATCGACTGCGCCCAAGGCGAACGGTAACGGAGCTTTTTCGTCCGTCGCGCGAACCCAGACATCAAAAATGCCGACGCCTCGATCCGATTCCGGTTCGCCCGCGACCGCGACCGCGACCGCGCGGGTCGTCGAAAACGCGATCCACGACGTCGTCGCCGAGGCGAAGGGCCCCATGACGGTGCCCCAGATCGCCAAGGCGACGCGGAAACGGCTCGGCGCCTTCAAATGCAAGCTGGCCGACGACCAGATCGTGGGCGTGCTGTCGCGGGCGACGGACATCGGATGCGCGCTGGCGTTCCGCCGGCTCGTCAACGGGCAAGTGAAACGAAAGGCCGAAGCCGTCGCGGCGGCGGCCCGGTTCGGCGATCGCCGCCGCGCCGTTCTGATCGAAGGCAACATCGGCGCCGGCAAGACGACGCTGTGCGCGCGCATCGCTTCGGTGTGGCCCGACGCCGTGCACGTGTACCGCGAGATCGTCAACCCCGATTTCCTCGAGCTCATGTACGCGGCCGGCGCCGAAAACGCGTTCGCGTTCCAGATGTAGATGCTGACGCAGCGGCAGCACGCGGCGGCGCTCGATCGCGCCACGCGCGCCGATCCGCCCGCGATCCGGCTCCACGACCGGTCGCTCGTCGGCGACGTCGTGTTCGCCGTCGTCAACCGCGAGCTCGGCAACATCTCGACGGCGCAGTTCCTCGTGTATCGGTCGATCGTGCTCGGCGACGTTCTGCGCGCCGACGCCGCGGCGATCGCCAGCCCGACGTTACGCGAACGGTGCGAGCGCGACCCGGCCGCGCTTTTCAACGAGATCGCCCGCTGCCCGGGCTACCTCGACGACCCGGACCTGACCGTGTGGTACCTCGACGACGCGCCCGAGAACTGCAAGCGCCGCGTCGAGACCGCCCGCAAGATCGCCGCCGAAGACGGCGTGCCGCTGTCGTACTACCGCGCCGTGGCGTCGGCGTACGAGCGCGCGCTCGCCGCCGTCGAGCGCGCGTTTCCGACCGGCAAGGTTTGTCGGTACCGCTTTCCCGACTTCGACCCGGCCGTCGCCGCGCTATCTACTTCGTAATACACGTTGCCGCCGTCGACGCGATTTCGTTCGTTCTCGGGGCAACAGGTCGATCGGGGAGATCGCGTGCGGGTGCGCGTGGAAAAACGGCTCGACGCTTCGGTGCACGACGACGAGGTCGTTGCGCGAAAACTCGAACCGCGCGCGGATCCGGTCCGCCAGCGCCCGGTTGCCGTCGAGGCACGCGACGCCCAGCGCCGATTCGAGCACGCCGCGGTTCTCGGACCACGCCGCATCGACGGTCGCGGGCAACCCGCCGAAGTTTCCGTCGAGGATCCATTCGGCGGCCGTTTCGTTTCGAAGAAAACACGCGTGCTCGAGCGCCACTTCCGGAAGACCGCATCTGCCGATGCGATCGCGAATCCATTGCAGCGTCGCGAGCCGCGTCCACGCCGTCGAGATCCCTTGCGCGGGGGCGCAAAACGCTCGATCCGTTCGTTCGAGCTCGAGGAAGAATTCGGCGACGTCGAGGCGGTCGCGCGACAGGGCTTCGACCGTTGCCTGCGTCACGTTGAATTTCGGGGTGCCGTGGCAGGACAATCGTTCCGCGAACCCGTCGAGGAACCACCGAACGAGGTCGACGTCGCCGTGGCGCGCCAGCGCGTTCAGGGCTTCCTGGCGGTGCCACTCGTTTCGAAACGGCGGGCGGTGCCGGTCGAGTCCCAGGCGCCATTCGTCGTGCGCGAGCGCCATGCCGACGAACGCGTGCGCTTCCGACGCGAATTCGTCGAGCAAAAGGTCCGCGACGACCGGCGCCGCCCACGCGGACCTCCGGTGCGGTGTCGGCCGTCGCGCCGTCGGCGCTCGCTCGGTCTCGCCGCGCAGGAGTCGACGCGCCTCGACGTTGTCGATCGCGGTCGCGTGGCGGACGGCGTCGTCGTATCGAAACACCGATTCGCTTCGATCGTAGCCGTGCTCGAGGATCCAGCGAAGGGTCGCCGTGCGATTCCACGCCGTCGAAAGTCGAACCGCGAGCCCCGGCTTGGGGCAGCCGGGGTGCGGGACCTCGAGGTCGCGGACGGTGATCCGCCACTCGAACGCCGTTCGCAGGAACTCGGCGACGTCGACGCGGTCGCGTTCGAGCGCCGCGCGGATGGCGCGGCACACGATCAAGCGTCCGTAGTGCCCGAGGCTGTATCCCTTGGCGCACACTCGAACGTCGCTCGCGCGGCCGTGGGCGGCGACGGCCGCCAATCTGTTTCGAAAGTCCTGCGTTTTCGGGCGGTCGATCGAAAAGCGTCGATACCATTCGCAACACGACTCTTTCGCGCGGAACCACGCCGGCGAAACGTCGATCTCGTCGAATTCGTCGAGCAGAAGGTCCGCGACGACCGGCGTCGCCCACGCGGACGCCATCGAACAAACAAGCGCGTTTTATTTCGAAACGAATCCTGCGCCGTCGTGTTTCCCGAGTCGACGTAACAACGCGACGCGTGCGTGGTGGCGACGCGTGCGGAAACGCGTGCGCGTGCGAAAGCGATTCGCCCCGTTTTACTTCGCGTTCGGCGGCGGCCCGTTGACGTTCTAGGCGAACGTGCGGCGTATGCGGTACCGTTCGTTGGCGCGGATGCGCTCGACGTCCTGCGCGGTGCCCGGGTACGCGCGTCGTCGCAGGTGATCGGCGTTGCGGTCGTCGGCGTCGAAGACCGCTTCGAACACGTCGTTGCGCCAGCCGCCACGCCAGTCGCCGCGAAGCGCGTCGAAAACGCGCCGTCGATACGTTTCGAGCGTCGTCAGCTGCCGCGGATCGCCGCCGCACACCCACAACGGCGTTTCGACGCGTCCGGGCCATTGCTCCCACGCGCGGTCGGCGTCCGTGCGCAATCGCGCTGCCGCCGCGCGCGCGGGACACCGGCGCTGCATCAAGGCGACCGCCGTGTCGAACGCCCTGCGATTGCGAACGGCGAACGCCGCGATCGCGGTCATTCGGGTCCGTTCGTTCGAGTTGGTTCCGAGCCGCTGCACGGTTTCTTCGCACGACGGCCGCGGACGTTCGCGGGCCATTCGAAACATGAGCGACGCGTCGTCGCACACTCTATGAACTTGGTTCGGCACGCGCGTGCCGTACGCGTCGGCGATGTATCGCGCGACGTCGACGTGGTCGTTGTCGAGCGCCAGCCGCATGCGGTACGCGAGCCGCCACGGACGCAGCCGGAACCCGTCGGGCGCCAGCAGCCGCAAGATCTCGTGCGCGTCGTCGACCGCCGGCATAAGGCGCCAAACGCCGTTGCGCCACTTGGACGTTGCCCCGGGGTCGACGAACGGACGGAGCAGTCGCGCCGGGCCGACTTGGGCGCCGAGGCACGCCATCGCGAACAGAAGGTCCACCGGACGCTCGCTGTTGGCCGACACGCGCGCGAACGCGCGCTCGATCTCGCGCCGGAACCCTTCGCGGCGCGCATTGCCGTGCCAGTAATATTGTTCGCGTGCGCGCGGATCGCGCGTGTCGTCCCCGCAACCGATGCGAATGCGCGTCGTCGGCAATCCGGCGTCGATCCACGCCCGCATGGCTTCGGTGGCGGCGCGGTCGCCCGCGCGCCACGGAACCCGGTGATCGAAGTCACACGGACGCGATCCCCGGCGGCCTTCGAAGAGTTCGATCGCGCACGCCGAGAACAAGGCGGCGTTTTCCGTCGCCAGCGAGAACAACGCTCGACACGACGCGTACGGATTCCGCGCGTACCTCTCGGGAAGCCGGATGCCCCGTTTCGGGCAAAACGACACCGCCGGCGGACAGTACGTCGTCAGCGCCACGTGCCGCCACCGGTCGAACGCGCGCTCGAACGCGCGAGCGCTTCGTTCGCGTTCGAGATCGTGATAAATTTCCTCGGCGAGTTCGCACGGTGCATATTGCCACATTTTATTTGGGCGACGCGGTAGTCGCGACGGGCAGAACCCACGCGCCGAACGCTTCGCCGAGCCAGCGCCGGGTGGCGTCGTCGAACTCGCGCGGCGCCACGAACCCCCGTACGTGCTGCGCGACCTCGCGCGCGTAATCGAACTCGGGAAAACGCTCGACGAACCATCGACCCGCGTGCACGCCGCCGCCCGGGTTCGCGCGGTCGCACATCGCAACCAAGCAAGCGACGACCTCGATGCTGTCGCGGAACGTGCACCCGCACCCGCCGACGCGGCACTCGAACGGCGACCGCATCGCGAGCCACCGCGCTACGCGCACGCGCCCGTCGTGACAGGCTTTGACGAACGCGCGCGCGGCGACGGGCGGCGCGATCGGGCGGCCGCCGCGCGCTCGTTCGTACAGCGCGAGGCACCAGTTAGCCGCGACCAAGTCGTCGCGCTTGCACGCGATCTCGAAGGCGTCGCGCCAGAACCCGAGCGCGGTGGTCGTGCGATGCAGGCGTTCCTGGGGGTCGCCGAAATCCGCGCCGCACCCGCACCCGCACGGTTCGAGCGTGCGGCGCATGATGGACGACGCGACCGCGGGCATCCGTAAATTTTCGACCTCGGCGAGCGCGACGTCGAACCGGCGCTCGAAGATGGCGCGCCGCGCGGCGTCGACGCCGCGTTCGTGCGGATTCGATTCGCGCACCTTAAAGTGCGCGGCGGCCGTCGTCGCTTCGCCCGCGCGGATCAGGCGCGCGCGGCTGCGGTCGTCGAGCGTCGCGTCGGGGCAAACGGCGGCGATCTCGTCGAGGACGCGGCGATGGCCGTGCGTCGCGGCTTCGGCGTACGCGGCGCCGATCCACCGGGGATATCGCGCCGTGCCGTATGCTTTGGGGTCGTCGGGCCGGTCGAACCGTTCGAGGACCCAGCGAACGGCGTCCGCGCGGCCTGCGCGCGCCGCCGCCGCGAGCGGGTGGGGGCGCGTTTCCCAGTGCCGGTCGGGGTCGACGAAATCGTCGCGGTCGACGACGTCGAGCTCCGCGAGCGCGTCCAGTGCGTCGATGCGTCCGCGCGCGAGCGCGTGCGCCAGCGCCGATCGCTGCGTGCCGTCGATCGGGATCGATCCGAGCCCGTACCACAGCACGTCGACGTCGGTTTCGGTTTCCGCGTCGCTTTCGGCAACGATCGATTCGACGATCCGACGCAGCTTCGGCACGTCGCCGGCGCAGCAGGCCGCGTACGCGGCGGGAAACCCGATCGGCTGCGGTTCGACGTCCAGTCGCCGGCGTTTGCGTTTGCGTTTGGGTTCGGGGCCGGGGTCGTACGCGAGCAACGCGCTCGGCCAGAACCGCGCGTCGGCGCCCGCGTCGACGACGAACGGGTCGATCGCGTGCGTGCGCGCGATCCACCGCGCGGCGCGATCGTCGCCCCGCTGGCACGCGACGACGTACCGATCGACGCCGGGCGGGATCGCGCCGTACCCTTCGGCGACGAGGACGTCGTAGGCGAGCGTCGAGCGCGTCGCGTCGCCCCACCGGTCGGATGCCAGCGCGCACGCGCGGAGCGCGGTTTCGCGGATTTCGTCGCCGATCGACAAAGCGGCGACGCCGACGTTCCACATCGTGCTTGCGTTTTCGTGCGAAAACGCGATTTATTGCCGCCCGAAAACGCCGGGCGCGTGCGCGGCTAGTACGTCAGCGTACCGCGCCCGCCGCACCGCTTGCACGATTCGCGCCACATGGTCGTTTTCTTGCCGGTGCCGCCGCACGATTTGCACGGCGCGACGAACGGCGGCGGCACGTTGAGGTCGCGCCCGCTGCCCAAGCACTGCATGCACGGTTTGTCGCCGAGGATGTCGTGGCCGCCGCTTCCGCCGCAGCCGGGACAAGGAATCGTCGTTGGCATTTTTCGAGTCGCGTCGTTCGCGGATCGATTTTGACGAGCGGGCGACGCCGGGCGCGGCCGCGGCTAGTACGCGAGCGTGCCGCGGCCGCCGCAGCGCTTGCACACTTCGAACCAGATGCTGACGTCTTTGCCGCGGCCGTTGCAAACCTTGCACGGCGCGTAGAACGGAACGCATACGTTCAGGTCGCGCCCGCTTCCCATGCACGCATTGCACGGCTTGTTGCCCATGACGTCCTGGCCGCCGCGCCCGTGGCAATCGGGACACGGAACCGAGGGTGCCTTCGGTGTGAGAAGTGGCGCAAGCTTGGGCATTGGGGTTTAATTTACTGGTTCGATCCGACGAAGCCTTGTGTTCGGCGCCCGGCGCCGGGCGCGCGCCCGGGGTCAAGTCAATGGTTCGGGCACGTCGCCCACGCCCAGTACGATCCGTGGCCGCCGCATCGCCAGCACGCGCCGCCGTTCGGTAACAGCCCGCGTCCGTGGCACACCTCGCAGTCGATGCGCGAGTACACCTGGCCTCTGCCGTGGCATCGCGGGCACCCGTTTGCCGGCGTTTGCGTTTTCGCCGCGCGCGCTTCGATCGCTTTCGTCGCCGCCGCCAGGTACGTCGTCGCCATCGTCGAGGCGTTCATCTTTGTCTGGAAAACGTTTGACGCGTTTATTGCGCGGACTCGCGCAATGTACGCGCCGCTACGTCCAGGAGTTCGCCGGGCGTTGACGCGGCGAGCGCCGCCGACGTCACGTACGTGATCGGTATCCGCGCGCTGCCGAGCCGCGCTTGCGTTATCGAGGCGATCTCGCGCGCGTGTTCGTCGCCGGGAAACAGCTGGCGCACCCAGCGGCGAACGAGCTCGGCGTCGCCGCCCAGGAAATGCACGCGCCGGTCGAAGCGGCCCGGGCGCGTCAGGCCGCGGATCCCGTCGAGCTTCGTCGCGTAGTTCGTGCACAGGAACAGCCACGCGCCCTTCGCCTTGCGGTCGCAGACGTTCAGCAGGCCCGAGATCGTCCACTTGACGTGCGGAAGCGCGTGACCGTCGTCGTCGAGCGCGCGGTCGATGTCGTCGATCAGCAGGACGCTGTTCGCTTCGACGGACGTGAGCGCGAAGTTCATGTCGTTGTCGGAGCAGACGGCCGGGAACCGGTACACGGATCGGTTGTGCGCGGCGGCGACGCGATGCGCGCAGTACGTCTTCCCCGTGCCCGGGTCGCCGTCCACGAGGAAACCGAGCGACGGCGGATCGCGCCGGAGGCGGCGCGCGTTGGCTTCCACCCGGGCGACGTACGCGTCGATCTCGTCGAAGGCCGGGTGCGGGAGCGCCGCGGCCGTGTCGCAACCCGACGCCGCCGGGATCCAGAACCGCTTCTTCGTGTCCCACGTGAAGAGGCGCGTGTGGCCTTCGAGGAGGCGCGCGTAGCAGCTTTCGATCGCCGCCGTGATCCGCGACCAGATTTCGGAATGGCGGCCGTTGTCGATGAAGAAGACGACCGTGTCCCAGTTGCCGGTGCCGCCGTCGGCGCGACGCAACCGCACTTTCGCGCCGCCGCCTTCGAGGGGCAAGTCGTATTTTCCTGCGCACGGCAGCGTCAGCGTGCGGATCTGCGTTGCGACGAACTCGTCGCGGACGACGCGCGCCGACGCCTTTTCCGCGATCGAGGCGCATTCGGACGAAAGCCACCAGAGCGTCTGCTTGTAGAAGAGCGGTTTGTCGCGCTCGGTGACGACGGTGCGCCGGTACGACCACGAGTCCCACCGGTCGCCGATGGTTTCCTCGTCGTCGCACAGCTTCATGACGCCGACCGACGCGCCGACCGAAAACACCGTGATTCCGAGCGCGCGGGCGATGCTCGCCAGAATCGCAGCAGCCATTTTGCTTGGCGGGCCCGCCCGAGGGGTTTTGAAGACGCCGAAAAGCCGAGCGCTCGACGAGCGCGCTTGCGCGCGTTCGCGGCCCGTGCGCTTCGGAACCTCGGGTGCTAGCCGCCGCGAACAAAGATGACCCGTTGGGCGACTCCGCTGGTCGGTGACCTGCTGTGCGCGGACACGCGGCGCGCGCACCGCGCTCTCCGCGGATCGTGCGCTGCATACCGCGACGCCGTCGCCGCGTCGCCGGACGCCGCGTGCGCGATCGAGTGCGAAACCGCGAAGCCCGGAGCGTTCTGGCGTCGCCTGCGCCGAGCGGCTAAGCGCGGCGACCTTCGCGCCGCCAAGTGGCTGTGCGCGTCGTTCGACTTCGACTTCGACGTCGACCTGCGAGCCAGCGAGTGGGAGGATTCGCCGTTCGAGCTCGCGTGCGAGCACGGTCACCTGGAGACGGCGCGCTGGTTTGCCGACCGATTCTCGTGGTCGCGCGTCGAGTACCGCGAGGCCTTCTGGTCGGCGTGCGGCTGCGCCGCCGGCCCGACGGTCGCTCGGTGGCTGCACGGCAGGTGCCGGTTCGAGCGCGACGAGATCGTCGAACCGGCCGTGAACTACGCCTGCACGACGGGGCACCCGGATACGCTTTCGTTTCTCGACGAGGCGTTCGGACTCGAGCGCGGCGATTTCCAACAAGACGATTTGTTCGCGTCGATCCTGTGGGATCGAAGGCTGCGCGGCAGCCGCCACGGCGGCGCGCTCCTGCGGTGGATCCACGCGCGATTCCCGTTCGACCGTTCCGACGTTCTCGGACCGATCGATGCGAATCCGGGGTGGAACGACCTCGACCTGTGTTGCCGGGAGGGAACGCTCGAGACCGTGCGCTGGACGCTCGAAACGTTCGAGGTGACGCGCGAGGACCTCGCCGCGCGCCGCTGGGCGGCGTTCGCGATGGCGTGCACCAACGAGGATCCGTGCGTGTTCGAGTGGTTCCGCGAGCGATATCGCCCGACGCGCGACGACCTCGACGACGTCGAGGCGACGGCGGCGTTCCAGCGAGCGTACGTCCGCCCCGAAACCGCCGCGTGGCTCATGGACGTGCTCGATCTGCGCCCTCGTCAGGTGCACGCGTTCGATTCGCGCGCGCTCGCTTCCGCGATCGAAGCCGAACGCTTCGATCTCGCCGAGCGCGTTGTGCGTCGGGTCGGTCCCGGATGCGCTTCGCATGTTTCCCAGTCGGTGAACGGCCTCGCGTCGGCGGCTGCCTTGCGTTGGGCCTGCGCGAACCTTCCGGCGTTCGCGGCGCGCGAGCCCGGTGATCTGCTGACGCGGGTCGCGCGCGACGCCGACGCCGTCGACTGGCTCGCGAAACGCTTCGGCGCGGCGGCGTTCGATCGCGAAACGATCGAAACCCGTTTGCGTCGCGAAGACGACCTCGCGACCGCGAAACGGTTGATGGCGCTTCCGAACGCGCCGCCGGCGTTTCCCGACGGCGAGTGCTGGCTCTCGCTCGAATTCCGGCGCTGGCTCGCCGACGAATTCCGCCGGTATCCCGACCTTCGCGCGTTCTCGGACGCGTGCGTGCACGCCTGCGCCGAGCATCTGGATCTGCTCCGCTGGATGGCTCGGTTTGTGTTGGCTGACGACGTGCGGCGTGCGACGAAACTGCTGCGGCTGTGCGTGGGAACGGCCGACCTGGAAATAGTGCGGTGGCTCGTCGACGCGTTCGGCGTCGAGCGCGCCGATATCCTGCGCGACGATGGGTCCAAACCGAGCCCGTTCTGCGAAGCGATTGCGAACTGCCGCCTGCGCGTCGTGCGATGGTTGTATTGCAGATTCGATTTGGCGGACGCTCGCGATCACGTCGCCGCGTGCGCGGAGCTCGCGAAACACATGAGCGACGTCCAGTGGGCGGAGCGCACGAGATCGTGGGTGCGCGAAACGTACGGACTCGAATACAACTAGCGACGAGAACGTTCGCTCGACGAGTTCGTTCCATCTCGGTCGATGCGCGCCGAGTACGGGCGAAGCGCCCGGCACGCCTCGAGAAAAATGAGTCGTTGGGCGACTCCGTTGGTCGGCGACTTGCTGTGCGCGGACGCGCGCGCGTGTCGCTCCCTCCAGGAAACGTGCGACGCGTACCGCGACGCCGTCGCCGCGTCGCCGGACGCCGCGTGCGCGATCGCGTGGGCGGCGGCGAAGCCGAGACCGTTTCGCGCCCGTTTGCGTCGCGCGGCCGCGCGAGGCGATCTTCGCGCGGCGAAATGGCTGTGCGCGTCGTTCGAGTTCGACTTCGACGTCGACCTGCGAGCCAGCGAGTGGCGGGATTCGCCGTTCGAGCTCGCGTGCGAGCACGGTCACCTCGACGCGGCGCGATGGTTCGCCGACCGGTTTCCGTGGACGCGCCGCGAATGCCGCGAGGCGTTCTGGTCGGCGTGCATCTGCGCCGACGGGCCCGGGATCGCGCGATGGCTTCACGATCGCTATCGCTTCGAGCGCCGCGAAGTGATGCCGTCGGCCGTCGAGCACGCGTACGCGAAAGGAACGGCGGAAACGCTTCGGTTCCTCGACGAAACGTTCGCGTGCCGACGCGACGAGATCGATTCGCGCGAAGCGCTGCTGACGATCGTTCTCGAACGGCTGGATTCCCTTTCGGTCCTTCGATGGCTGCACGGCGCGGTGCCGGTCGAGCGTCGGGACGTCGTCGATCCCTGCGTGCTCGACATGATATGCCAGCGCGACCCGCTCGAATACGTGCGGTGGGTCTTCGAAACGTTCGACGTGACGCGCGACGAGATCGCCGAGCACCGGTGGCGTTCGTTCGCGGTGGCGTTCGTCAACCCCGACGCGGCCGTGCCGCGCTGGTTGCACGACCGACTCCGACCGACCCCCGACGAGCTCGGTCGCAATGGTCTCGCCGACGTGTTTTGCAACGCATGCGCGCGCCCGAATCCGTCGATCGACCTCGTCGCGTGGGTCGCGGACACGTTCGCATTGACGGCGGACCATGCGCATCGGCGCCCGCAATCACCGACTTCGGCGTTGCTGGTGGACTGCGAGCATCGACGCGACGCGCTGATTTCGGCGCTGCTGGTGGAGTCGTTCGCGTGCGCCGACTGGATCGTGCGCCGGTTCGGCACGGAGTGCGTCCGATTGACCGCGGGACTTCGCGACGGCCGCGTCCATCGATGGTTTTCGGCGTCCGCGCTGCGATGGACCGACGCCAATCTGCCGTCGTTCGCCGACGAGTCGCCGTCGGCGCTGCTTCGTTGCGCCCGCGGCCTCGAAGCGATCGACTGGCTCGTCGCGCGGTTCGGCGCCGCGGCGTTCGAACGCGAATCGATCGCGGCGGTCCTGTATTTCACGCACGACCTTCCGACCGTCAAACGACTGGCTTCGTTGCCCGCGTTCGAACACGTCGAGATCCGCCAAAGCGCCTTCGACACGCTCGAAACGTGGAAATGGTGCGACGTCGAGCGCGGCGTCGTGCCGGACGAAGAAATGTTTTTGCGCGCGTGCCGAACCCGCGCCGAAGACGTGGCGCGGTTGGAGTGGATGCATCGTCGCGTGGGGTTCGCGCGCAACATCGCCGCGCTGCGTGCGAGCGCCAGAGAGGCTTCCCTTCGGGTCGTGCAGTGGGTCGTCGAAACGTTCGGGTTCGCGCGCGACGACGTGCTGGATCGCAACGGTCATCGTCGAAGTCCGTTTTGCGTCGCGATCGCGCACGACAACCTGCGCGTCGCGCGCTGGATGTTCCGCCGGTTCAACCTGGCGGACGCGCGCGAGCACGTCGCCGAGTGCTTCGCGGTGCGACCCAAGTACCCCGATTCGTCGCGCACGGCGCGCTGGGTCAAGGAAGCGTACGGCGGCCTGCGAATCAAAGCGTAGATTTATTGGCGCGCTTGCGCTTGCGTTCGCGCGGACCGCTGTCGGGTTCGGTCGACGGCTGCGTTGGCGGGTTGCGCGGCACGCTTCCGACGGTCATCTTGCGCGGCGACATGCTCGTGAAATACACGCGTTTTGACGTCCACGCGTAGCCGACGAACCCGCCGCCGTCGGGCTTGAAGTTCGCCCACGGTTCGTCCGGGTCGCGGCCGACGATGTCCTCTCGAGATTCGCCGTGTTGCTTCAGTTCGTCCTCGAGTTCCTTTTCGCAGGAGGCGCCCATTTCGTCGTCGCCGTCCCGCTGCGCTTTCGCTTATTGCCGCTAATAGCGCTCGGTCGACGCCTGGCGACGATCTTTGGCGGCGGCGGCAACGGTGCCGGAGCTGGAGCTGGGTCGAGCGCCGCGAGCTCGTCGACGGTCATGCGTTCGAACGCGGGCTCGCTTTCAAGGTCGACGGCGTACCGATGGTGCAGCATGTGCGCGGCGCCGATGCGCGCTCGGGCTTCTTCGTCGTCGTGCGGATGCATGTGCGCGACGACGCACTCGTCGAAGTCGACGATCTCGCCCCGCTCGCGCGAGCTCATCCAGTGCTTGTCCAGAACGACGCCGCGCGCCACCCGGATCCTGTTCGTCTTCGGCGCTCGCTCGACGCGCGTCACGCGCACGTAAACCGCCGACATGCCGCATTGCGTCAGCAAAACGTCGCCGACGTTGATGTCCGTCCGCCGCTCGGCGTCCTTGCGGTGGTACCTGTAGCTCAGCACGCCGCCGCGCTTCGGCGTCACCGTCACGTACCGTCCGCTTTCGGTGTCGTCGTAGATCCACGCGAATTCGAACGTGGTCATTTTCGCTGCGCCGCGGCTTGCCGCCGACCGCGTTATGTGGAGCGCCGTCGTCGGGCGCACGCCGAGCGCCACCGCGCGACATGAAAGCGATTGTCCCGGCGGCGCGATCGCGAAATGGCAAGCCCAGATGACGAGTTCGCGGCGCGGTCGGACGCTTTGGACGCTCGCGATTGCGACCTTAGCCGCCGCTACGAAGAGTACGAACGATCGCGCCGAAAACTCCGCGACGAGCGCGCGGCGTTTCGAAAGAAGCAGCGCGAATTCGACGCGACGATCCGCGGTCTCGACGCGCGCGAAACGGCGTGCCGCGAGTACGACGAGCGGCAGACTCGCTTGGACCGAGCGCTGCGAACGTTCGACGCGGAAACGGCGCGCCGCCGAAAAGACGCCGACGACGAACGGCGCGTCCTCGACGAGCGCAAGGCGACGATCGAGCGCGACATCGCCGAGCGATTGCGTCTTTGCGAGACGCACCAAGCGAAGCTGGACCGAACCCTGGTCGAACTGTCGACGGAAACGTCTCGTTTGGAAGCGGTGCGCGACGAGATCCGCGAGCGCGAAGCCGGCGTTACCGCGCGCGAACGGGCGTTCGCGCACTTGCAGAAACGGCCGTCGGGCGAACGCGTCCTGCTGAACGTCGGCGGCCGCCGGTTCGAAACGACCGTCGAAACCCTGGTGACGAAAGCCGGCGCGTACTTCGAGGCGCTTTTCGCCGACCGGTGGCGCCGCTCGAACGTCGGCGGCGCCGTCGAGCGGTTCCTCGATCGCGACCCCGACGCGTTCGCGTGGTTCCTGGCGGCCGTGCGCACCGACGGCGCGTCGCTCGCGCTGCTGAGCGCGGCGCAGCGCGAATGCGTCGCGGGCGAAGCGCGGTATTTTTGCAACGACGACGTTCTCGAGCGAATAAAGGTGTAATTGGTTTAAAACGTTGCGACGCGGCAGCTGCCGTTCTGCTGCCAGCCGGCGACGACGGGAAACGCCGCCGGGCCGCCGCCGTCCACCCAGTCGATCTGCGTCGGGCCGACGCCGAACACGGCCGACGAGCTGCCGATCTCGGCGACGCTACCCGTGTCGACGGCGAGCTCGGCCGTCGCGACGACGTTCGCATCGACGGCGAACACGATCGAACTCGCGACGCCGTGGAACGAGGCCGCTTCCGTTAGCTGAATGGCGTGATCGGCCGCCGCGCCTCCGTGTTGTGCCGTGAGTACGATGAGCGACGATTGAACGTGAATCGAGGGATTTCCTGCGGCGTAAAGCACCGGTCCGGCGGCTCCGCCCACGGAATCCAAGAGCGCGCAGTTCATGAACGTCGTGTGCGCGCCCGTGTAACACGCGAGAGCCATCGGTGCCACGCCCGTTCCGCTGAAGCCGCATCCTTGAAAGAAAACGCGTCCGCCGATCTGGCGCGTTTCCGTCGACGCGTCGCCGTTGACGAAGGCCGACTGGACGACGCTTCCTGCGCCCGAAAAACAACAGGGCGCCACACCGTCCACGAAGGTCGAGTCGATCGTGTACTCGACCGGGCGCAGCACCGCGTAAAGGTAGAATCCGCCGTACGCCAGATCGATGATCGCGTCGTGCAACCAGCTGCGGGCCAGGTCGAATCGGCGGCAACCGGAGTCGACGAGCGATCGTGTCGTTCCGGCCGTCTGCGAGAACAGGTACGACGAGACGATCGAAAAATCGCACGCGAACCGCGTGTGCGGACCGACGTCCCACCGCACGCGTTCGAACGCGATTCGGTTCGTCGGGTCGTGCGAATCGATCCGCACGTACTCGCTCGACAGATCCAGCTGCGAGAAAACGACCGGGAGGTCGCCGTCGAAATGGTAAGCGTCGCTCGTGTCCGTACCGGTGATTTCCAGCTTCGGCGGCGCGACGCCCGTCGTTTCGTCGAACACGTTCAGGTCGTAGCCGGTGTAGTCGATGGTCGTCGCGTCGATCAGATGGAACGACGTGGTGGCGTTGGCGTACACTACGCCGTCGGTGGCGACTTCGCCGGTCGACGGGTGGGTGATGGTGTAGCGCTTGCGCGCGTGCGCGTTGGTCGTCATCGTCGACGAAACCGTCACTTGAACCCACTGCGGCGAATGCCCGTCGAGCTCGGTCGGAGGCGCTGGCGTCGGCGACATGCCGTCGGTGATGCGGAACGTCGCGTGCGTCGGTTGGTAGCCGGTTACCTTGACGCCGCGCGCTTGTCCGACCTTTGGACGCAGGATTTGCACGCCGGCGAGCGCTGACGCGCTCACGGCGACCGTGTCCATGAGATGGACGACGGCCTCGCCCTGCCACGCCCCGATGCGATTGAGCACGTCGACGGCCTTCTCGAACGTCGCGACGGGCGACGCGGCCGAGCGGCCGTTGTTCGCGCTGTCGCTGCCCGACTGCGACGACACGTACACGGCCGGGTTCGTTTCGACGCGCGACGTGTCGTAGCAGCACGCGATGTTTCGCGTCGACACCGTGTCGGCGACGACGTTTTGCGGGTGCACGAAATCGGGTCGGCGATGCATCTTTTTTGTTATTGCGCGGCGCGCACGGCGTCGGCGACGGGAACGCGCTCCACGCTGCCGTCGGGAAATCGACGCACGACCTCGACGTCGACGAGCCCGGCGTCGAGCTCGCGCTCCGCGACGACGAACAGGTCCGGGAGTCCGTTCGCGGGCACGGGAACGCGCGCCGGGGCTCCGCGCGACAGCTGTTCGACGCGAAACGCGATCACCGCCGTTCGTTCGTACTTGCTCAGGCCGTATCGCCACGGATCCGTGTCGTCAATCCGAGCGTCAGGCGCCGGCGGCGCGTCGGCCGGCCGCTCGTAAAAAAACGTGTTCGGTCCCGTCTGCACTTGCATGCTCGCGCGCCGAGAATGCGTTTTTCTGATTCTGAAAACGACCGTCGCGCCCGAAGTCGTCTGCTTCTGCCGCAGCGTCCACCTGATGACGCGCGCGCTCAAGGCGGTGGCGATGCGGCACGTCAAGGACCTGTGCGCGGCCGTCGGTAAAACGGGCGACCTCAAGTTCGCCGATCCGCTGCGCGCTTTTCCGGCCCCGTCGGAGCCGGGCGCCGACCCGGCTTCGGCCCCGTCCGGATTTGTTTTGGCGCCGCGCGACGGCACGGCGTTCGCCGTCAACGGGTCGCTCGCCGACGCCGGATTCGTCGCCGCGTACGGCGCGAACGACGACCCGCTGAAGCCGCCGACGGTCATCGACGTGTTCGCGATCGAGACCGTCGAGGTCGTCGACCCGGGGTGGGTGTATTCGACGCGGAAGCTCGAGACGCGCGCGACGCGCCAGTGCTCGTTCTCGTGCACGAAGGTGCCGATCTACGTCTACGACGACTACCGGCTGGATCGCGACCCCGCACCGGTCGCTGTACCAGCACCGCCGCCGCCCGACGCTTCGTTCTTCGATCACCCGCAGCCGCTCGGCGGCGAATCCCCTCGCGACGACCTCGACGCCGACGGCGACGGCGAAGCCGAAGCCGAATCGGGCGTCGTCGAGGACCCGCGCCCGCGCCGCCACGGCGAAGCCGCCGCGCGCTACCGCAAGTGCCGCTCGGCCGACTCGGGCGACGCCGTCGACTCGATCATGGACGAGCTGTTTCGAAAAACCACCGAGCGCTGGGAACGCCGGCGGGGCCGCCAGCAAGCTGGCGTCGACGCCGGCTCTCAACCGCAAGCGGAAGCGGACGTAAATGCGGAAGCGAAGGCGAAAGCGGAAGCGAAGGCGAAAGCGGAAGCGGCCCCGGCAGCGCCCGCGGAATAAACACGCGTTACTTTGCGCACAAATACCCGCCGAAGTAGCGGTATCCCGTCGCGCCGACGGCGTACCGTCGGTCGTAGCGCGGCACGAACTCGACGACGTACCGCTGGAACGCGATCGTGCACTCGGTTCCGCGCGGGATCCGGATCGTTTGCATCGGGCAGAACGACGGCATGAGCGGGTGGTCGCGCGCGAAAATGTCGGCGACGCGGATCGTCTGGTACCGGTCGACGAATTCCAGCTCGTCGCCGTCGCCGTCGAACCGGAAATCGAAGAGCGCGATCGGCGCGCCCGCGCCGAGGGCGGTGTCGCTTTCGAACCGGATGCGCGTTTCGTCGCTGACCGGCGGCGGGTACGTCATTCGCGCGCGCCTCGCGATTCTCTTTTTCGGGGGGACGACGCGTCGGCGGCGGTCGACGCTACAAAATGGCGGCGGCGGCGTGTCACGTGTCGTTCGACGTCGGCATTCGCAACTTGGCCGTCGCGGTGATTTACGTCAGCGGCAGCGCCGACGGCGCGACCGCGGGCGCGCCCGCGTCGATCCGCATCGTCGACTGGCGCGTCATCGATCTCCTGGAACGCACGGCGGCCTCCAAGATCAAGAACGTCGATCTGGCGCGCCGCCTTCGGCTGCTGCACGACGAATGCGCGCGGGTTTGGGCCGTCGTGCGCCGGCTCGGGTGCGAAATCGTCCACGTGCACGTCGAGCGCCAGCATGCTCGCAACCACGGCATGGTGGCGATGGCCGTCGGCCTGTTCGTCGAAGCGCTCGTCGAGTTCGGCGCCAGCGTGGCGTTCGTGCCCGCCAAGGAAAAACTCGCGTACGCCGCGCGCATCGTTCCCGACGTTGCGACGTCCGCGGACGTCGCGGCCGCGCGCGGAAAGCGCAACTACGCCGCGCGCAAGAAGCTCGCTGTGAGTGCGTGCCGCGCGATCCTGGCGCGCGCGGATCTTCGCGTGATCGACGACGACGCTAACGGCGAAAGCGACTCGTCGTCGGCGGGGGTGGCTGCGCTCGACCGTCTGAACGGCGCGGACCGGCGCAAGCTCGACGATCTCGCCGACGCCATGCTGCAGGCGCTGGCGCGCGCCGACGTTCTCGATCCGCTCGAATCCGGTCCGACGGGAACATCCTCGCCGAAAAAGCGCAAGCGCGCAACGGCGGCGAAGTCGAAGCCAGCAACGGTGGCAGCGAAAAAGCGCGCCCGCTGAAGAAAAAAAAGGACACGATGGATCGCGTCGCTCGCGCTCGAAACTCCGCTCCGTATTCGGCGGCGACGGCGTTCGCTCAGCGATTGGATCGCACCATGAAAAACGAAGCCGACGTCGTTCGAAAGGAGCACGTGCGCACGGCGCTGAAGATCGCGACGGCACCGCTGACCGTCGCCCTCGCGGCGGCGGTCGCCGCCGCCGTGCTGTTGATCGTGTGGTCGCCGGCGTTCGTGGAAACGCGCCGCGGCGACATCTGTCTTGGCCGCGTCGCGCTGTGGTCGGCGGCCGTCGGCATCGCGACGTTCGCGGCGCCGTCGATCGGACGCGCGCTGCGCAGCAGCGTCCGCTCGAAATCGCCGAAGCGCACCGCGTCGGCGGCGGTTGGTCCCGACGACGACGATCTCGACTTCGAAGAATAAAAGCGACGATGCAACGTCAGGCACCGCGCCGCGACGGCATTTTCGACGACGAGCGCGTGCTTCTTCTGGCGCGAGCCATGACGAACGCGTTCGAGCGCCTCTTTTCGCGGTTGTACGCGCTCGCGCGATCCCGGTCGCGCGGCGACGACGCGGCCGCGCTGCGCCTGTTCGTCGACGGGCTGCCGAGCATTCGCGAGTGGACGCGCGAAACCGTTGCGAGCGAAGCGCGGCACGCGAAGCGAACGCAGCCCCGAGTCGACGTCTCGTATCGGTACGCGCTGATGCGGTACGTTCGGGAACTGTATTCGGAAGAACCCGCCGACGTCGAAGTGGAATTCACGCCGCCTCCGTTCGAGGCGTTCGTGTGGCATTTCTATCGCATCGCCGCGCGGAAACCCCACGTCGTTTCCGGTGCGTTTCTCACGACCGACGAGCGCGCCACGCAGCGGTTCGTGCGCGCCGCGATCCGCGACACGTTCGACCGGTTGCTCCGATCGGCGTTGCGCGTGCGCAAACTTGCGGGGTCGCGACCGGAACCGGAACCGGCGGTGCCCGCTGTCTCGGCACCGGCGCCGGCCGCTTCCACGTTTGACGAACGCGTACGCGAAGCGATGGCGCGTCGGCGAGCCAAGGCGCTGTCCGAGAGCGCCGTCGACGTCGACGCGGACGGCGACGACGTTTGCAGCGCGGAGTCAGACGAAGACGATCGTCGAAACGGCGACGCCGACGCCGAGGAGAGCGCGGACGACGCCGTCGATGCACCGCCGCCACCTGCTGCCGTCGCCGCCACCGAACGCCGCCGCCGCGCGGTCGTTCCCACTCGGTCGCGCGCGCGCGACCTGGAGGCGCTTGGGCGATCGCGAAGATCGCGAGCCGCCGTTGCTGCTGCGGAGGCTAAGACGCCGTCGCCGTCGTCGCCACCCGAAGACGGCGGCGGCGACGTGGTGCTGGACGGCATATCGCCCAACGAGACCGCCGGTGCCGAGTAAAACGGTGGCCGCGACGCGGCGGCAAACGCGTTTCGATGGCGGCGACGGCGTTGGCGTCGGCGAAGTCCGGGCGTTCGTTCGCGTCCGGATCACGCCGGGCGCCGTCGGGCCGAAAATAAAAGTCGTGCGATCGCGACGCGTCATTTTCCTTCGAGGACCTGCCAGACGCAAAAGTCGCCGACGCTGATTCCGTAGACGGGGAGCACGTTTCCGGGATCCGGCGCCTCGACGAAATCGCTCTTGCTTTTGTTTCTCGCCTCGCACATGAGCTTGTAGACCCGCTTCTTGTCGCCCACTCGCATCTGCACGACCGCGGAACGAACGTGCTTGTAGTGAAGGTACAGCAGCCCGCGGATCACGCTGTCCGAACACGCGTCGAACAGGTCGTCGGCGAACGTGGTTGCGGTCGCGTCCGTCGCCGGGTTGTTGACGACGTTCATCGCGACGACTTTTCTTTTGTGTGGTTGAATTTGCGCGGGCGCGTTCGCAGGAAATCCGACGGCTGCGGCTGCACCGGTAACGGCGATGACGACGATACGGTCGAGATCGAACCGGAGGCGCACCCTCGATCGCTCTCGAACCGGGACCGGACCCGGGCCCGGACTCGACGCCATACTGTCTTCGGACGCCGACGTTGCCTCGCAGCAGTTCGTGCGTCAGAAGCTCGCGCGACTGGCCGCCGCACGTGCGCGGCGGCAACGCTTGACGCGAGCGATCGACGATCGACGCGCGATCGGCGCCGTCGCCGAACCGAGAACGCGGGCCGCGTCGCTGGCCCGTCGCATCGGTTTGGCTCGGCTCGCTCGGTTGAAACGGCACGCCGACTTCCTCGAAAACGAAGCGCGCGAATTTCATCACGAGAAGCGTCTCGAAGGTTACGTGGCGGCGGCGTCCGATGCCGTTTCCGGCGCGGCCGCAGCCGCGTCCGCGCTACTCGACGAACGCGCGTGCGCCAGGGAAATCGTTGAAGACATGTGCGCGCACGTCTCGGGCAAGTTCGACCCCATCTGCCGGCGCTACGACGAAGAACTGTGCGAAGCGTGCGGAGCACGGAAGTTTTTGATTCCGCACGAGGCAACGCTCGTTTGCCCGAAATGCACGCGATCGTCGCGTCTCGTTCATCCGACGGCGGCCGGCGTCGTGCACACGCTCGACGACGACGTGGACGCGAACGCGTCGTCGCACACGAGCGCGAACCGGAACCCGCACCTTCTTCGGCAGCTGGCGTTCTACCTCGTCGCGCAGCGGAAGGGCGTGCCGATCGACGTCTGCGAACGGATCCACCGCTGGATCGTTAAGAACAGGAACGTGCGGGCGCGCGCCGATGGGCGGCGCGAACACGTCGCGGCCGCCGTCCGGGCGCTTCGCCTGAAGAAGTACGAGTCGTACTGCAGCACGATCTACTCGATGATCTTTGGACGAGCGCCGCTTATGCTAACGCCCGCCGAACGCGTCCGCTTCTACTGCGCGTTTCGCGCCGCGCAGGAAAACGGGGCGCCGCGGACGTACCGCATGTGCATCGGCTTGCTCTTCGAACTGATGGGCCTCGACGAATGCGCCGAGGACTTTCTGCAGGCGACCATGGTCGACCGCCCGCACACGTCGACGAAACGCCACAGCGCGACGCCGGCGTTCATTTCGCAGTGCGAGCAGTGGGAAACGGCCTGCCTGCGACTCGGTTGGCCCGTGTCCGACCGCGTGGCGGCTCCGCTGCGTCGCCACCGAGCGGCATCGGCGGCTACCGCCGCGAAGGCGACCGCCGCGAAGGCGACCGAGTCCTTTTTCGCGAAACTGGGCACTCCGCCGACGCCGACGCCGACGCCGCCGGCCCCGACGCCAATGTTTCTGCCGTCGCTGCCTCCGCTTCCTCCTGTCTTTGAAACCGTTCCAGCGCCGGTCCCGCCCTTGTTCGTTTCGCCACCGTCACCGCCCGCGCCCGCGCCCGCGCCCGCGGTCGACCCCATATCGGGTCCGAAACCGACGCCACCGCCCAAGACCCGAACGCTCGCGTCCCGCTCGCTGCGCTACAAACTGGCGCTCGAGTGCGATTCGCACAATTTCCTCAAGCGAGGCACCGTGCACTACGTTCCTACGCCGGCAACGTGGGCGCAGGTCCGCTACTACATCCTGACGTCGGGCGGCCGTCGCGACCCGCCTCTCGATCGAAAGACGAAACTGTGCACGACCCACTGCGTCGCGTGGCGCCACGCCGACTGGACGGCCGAAAACGGTGCGAACGCGCGCCGGATGCAGTTACACTGGCTGAACGACGACGACGACCTGACGCCCGACGATCGCTTGGTCGTCGCGCGCCTGCCGTGTTCGGTCGGCTACGAGCTGAAGGAACCGGCCGCGACGACGCTGGCGACCCTCGCTTCCGAAACGGAGCGGCTGCGGTTCGTCATCGACCACGCCGGCGACCCGTTCCGCCCGGCGCGGTCGCGCGACTGCGCCGATCCCCGTAACCACGACTGCAACGCGCCGTCGACCGGCGCCGAGCGCAAGCGCGCTCGTCCGTACGTTCTCAAGGTGCCCCACGGAATCCCGGCCGATCGGTTGCGCGTCGCCGCCAAAGGCGAGACGCCCGTGTATTTTAAGGACGGAAAAGCGATGGTGCTTAAGCGCTAGCGAAGCCAACGTGGCTAACGCATTCGCCCCGGCGGCGTCTTTGGGTTTTTCAGCAATCGGTAGACGCGCGGCGCGTTGACGCTAGCGAGCACCACGCCGATGGCTCCGATTCCCATAAACCCCCATTGCGGCAGGCTCGTTTGCATTATCGCGGCGATCACCAGCGCCACGCCCATGACGACGTACAGAACGGCGACGAGCGTGCGGATCGTATCCATTTTTTTCTTTTTATTTTGGCGCGCCGCCGAGTAACGCGTCCTTCATTTGGAGAGCGTCGGCGCCGAGTCGTTGCATGTCGGCGAGCCGCGCTTCCGCTTGCTCGTCGGTCATGTCCTGCAGGCCGTCGAGCTTGCCGCTGGCCAGGACGCGCTCGCTCAGCACCTGGACGAAGGAATCCTGCGCGAGCCCCTCGTGGTCCTGCGCGTTCAGTTTCGTCAGGCTCGCCACGATGTCGCCCAGCATGGCGGGACCTTCGCGCGCGAGCTTTGCCAGCTCAGCGTCGCTCATTGTGTCGGCCAGCCGGAACCCGTCCTCCAGGAGCTCGGACGCGTTCCGCGATTTCGTTCCGTTCACCATCGACACGGCCATGTCGCAGACGCGCTCCATCATCGCGCTTGGCACGGCGCAGTGCATGCGCGCGTGGTGGTTCAGCGTCTGCACGTTGCGCCACATGATGTCGTGGCTTTTGACGAAGCCGGGATCGTCCCACTTGCCGACGATGCCCAGCTCGCGGAACCACTTGTTGCCGGCCGCCATCTCGCGGAACATGTGCTCGTCGCGCTGCTGCGCGCACTCGTAGAAGGGCGCCATGCTCTCGTGCCACTCGCGAACGATTTTCTCGCGCACCGATTCGATCCGCTTGGCGACGGACAGCTCGAGGGCGCGTCGCGCCGTGGCTTCGCAGTCGGGAAAAACGCGCTGCAGCGAATTCAGCATCCGGTGGAGCTTGTCGACGAACACGTCGCGATGGTAATTGGGAGCGGCGTCGGCGACGGCGGCGGTTTCGGGCTTGGGTTGCGTGGCCATCGCGGCGGTGTTTGACTTTATTCGCGAACGGGCCCGCGACCGAAGCTCGAGCGCCGAACGACCCGTTCAACGCACCGCAAAAAAGCTCGGCCGACGATGACGACGATGACGACCGACGACGAAGACCGCTCGATTCGCGCCACGCAGACGGCGCTGCTTCGGCGTTGCCACAACACGCTGAGCGCGTTTTCCGAGCGCGAATTCGAACGCAACACGGGGCACACGTACGTGCCCGGCTGCACGCCGCCGTCGCTCGCGAACCGAGCCGAACCGTACGTGCGTCCCAATCCGTCGAAACGCGCCTACCGCGAAGCCACGCATCTCGGCGGCCAAGGGATCATCCTCGCGCAACCGCCGACGGCGGCGCTCGAACGAGCGTACGTCGACCAGCCGACGTGCGCCCGATCGATGGTTCCGGGCGATTCGGACGGCGGGTGCGCGGCGGAGCCGCGATGGGGCCGCGTGCGGAAGCGCTCGACGCCCGCTGGCGCTGCGGATCTGGCGCTCGATTACGCCGACGAACCGACGATCAAGTGCGAGACGCCGACCGAAGACTCGCCGACCCGCGCGCCGCGGTTACCGGACCCCACCGACAACGGACCGGGCGCGTTGCAGAACGCCGTCGCGGAAACGATCGAACGATCGACGCGACGGAGCGCAGCGACCGCATCCGCGTCGAAGCGCGCGACCCGACTCGTCGGTGTCGGCGTCGTCGCCGCGCTTTGCTTCGTCGGTATCGTCGCGGCCGTGGCTTGGCGGTTTCGACGCGGACGCCGGCGCGTTTGAAACCGGGTGCGCGCCGCGCGCGACGTTTTCTCCGAATCGAATAAAAACCGCAGCCGTGCGTTCGTTCGCCGTGCGCGCGATGGACGTCTCGACAACCGTATCCCCAGCGGCGGCGGCGTCGCCGCCGTCGCCGAAGTACGAACGGTGCGGATCGTTCGACGTGCCGGTCGCGCTCGATCTCGAAAAGCGGCGCCTTTTCGAACAATTGCTACCGTTCTGGACGGACGACCGCCTCCGCACGATCTTCGTTCCCATCGTTGCCGATTGCTCGCCGGTCTCGCTGCGCATGCTCGATTGGCTGTGCACCAACTACGCCAAGCGTCGCAGCGTCGTTTGCCTGCGCCGAAGCGGCCCGGCGGACGACGTCGAGTTCGTGGACATTTGCCAGCGGTACAAGCGCGAGTGCGCCGAATACCGGCGCGCGGGATTCGACCCGTTCGCGCGCGCTCACGGCAAAAGCAGCGACGACTGGATCCTGCGATGCGACGTCGGCGGTCGAACGTTCAAAACCACCGTCGCCCAGCTGAACTTCCTGCGCTGGGCGCACGAAAACGAAGTCCTGCGCTACGCCGGCGACCGTCGGGCGGAGATCGCGGCCGAAATGCGCGAGAATCAAGCGACGCGGCGACGCAGACCGTCCGCGACGGCGACGGCGTTCGCACCCGCCGGGAAAAAACGCAAGCAGATCACGTCGGCCGAGAGTCCGTCGTGCCGCGCGTTCTCGCTCGGACGCGTCCAGCACCACGTTTACGGCGGTCGCGAATCGGACGCCGCCGACGATCCGACGACGCGGCCGTCGTAGCTCGATGAAAAAAAAATCATCATGAATCACCGCTCGAAAGAGTTCGTTCGCATCGCCGTCGTCGTCGCCGGGTGCGCGGCCCTCCTCCTCCTCGTCGCCGTCGCCGTTTTCGCAGCGATCGCGCGCCGCCGACGGCGCGCGATCGCGTTGCAACGTGCGGCGATCGCGTCGCAAAATGCGGCGGACAGCGCGGCGTACGCTGATTACATCGGTCTTGACGCGCTCGCCCGAGCGCAGGAAAACGCCTGCGATCTTCGAAATCAATGCGCCTCGTTCCTGCCGTCGTGAGAGCGCGTTCGTCGGCCGATCTTGGCGCTTACGGCGCGCGACGGTCGTGCGATGCCATAGAAAATAAAAGAAGCAGCGTTCTCTTCGAAACGACGAGTTAGCTCATCCATCTCCGAAAATGGCCACCGCTGCCGATCTCGACGTTCCCGTTCCCGTCGAAGCGCCCGAAGCCGAACCCGAAAAGCGCCCCGCCCCCACCGAAAAATCCGCGAAGCCCAAGGGCACCATGATCACCCAATCGTCCGCCAAGGCCCTGGCGAATCGCGCCGGCGTCAAGATCGTTCCCGCCGCCCTGATCGTGCAGATCCAACAGCTCTTCAGCGACCTCGTCGCTCGCATCGGAGACAAGGCCGCCGACATCGCCGAATCGGCCGAGAAAAAGACCATCAAGGTCAAGCACGTGATCCCGGCCATCCGCGACGTCACCGGGAAGACCGTCGTCCCTGCCGTGCCCGTTCACAAGGAGTCCGGGCTCGGGTGCCTTAGCTTCCAGACGCCCATCCGCAAGCTGGCCAAGAAGATCCTCGCCGAGAAGTGCGACGGCGTCCGCCTCGTCGGCGAAGAAGCCGTCGTGATTATCAACGCCCTCGTCAACGCCGTCGCCAAGGCCCTCGTCGAGCGCGCCGCCGACAACGCCATGACCCAGGATCGCCAGACCATCAAGCCCGACGATCTCTACATCGCGCTCTCGGTCGTCACCGAAAGCAAGATCCGCGCCGAGGATCTCAAGCAAGCCGCGCTTCGCATCCTGTTCCCCGACGGTAAGGCGAAGCAGGTCGAGAGCGTTCGCGAGCTCGACCTCGCGTTTCCCAAGGGACGCGTCGAGCGTCTCGCTCGCACGTGGTACGACGGGCGCTGGGCCGAAGACGCCCACATTTATTTCGCCGCGCTCCTGCAAGCCATCGTCGAGGACGTCATCTTCCACGCCGGCCAGGTTTCGGCCTCGCGCAAGAAGCAGACCATGAAGGGTCAGCACGTCTACGCCGGCCTCGAAACCGGCGAGTACGCCGAGATGACCCATCGCCTCGACCTCCTCGTCGTCCACGGCGCTCCCGTGCCCGTCGAGGGTCGCACCCCCGGAAAGCGCAGCGCTCGCGCCGCCAAGGTGATGCAGCAGGAGTCAACCAAGATCCTCGTTCCGCTGCAGACCTTCCGCCGCATCCTCAAGATCCTCGCCACCGGCGCTTACCGCGTCGCCGGCGACGCCGCGGTGACCATGCAGCTCTTCATCGAAAACTACCTCGTCAAGCTCCTCCAGACCACGATCAGCGTCAAGCGCGGCATGGGCATCGAAACCATCCGCGTGCAGCCCAACGAGTTCATGGCGATCGTCGACACGGTCGAGTCGTGGTAAATTCGCCGCCAATACATACCGATGGCATTCGCAAACCGTCGCTTGCTCGCACCGCCACCGCGCGGCTTCTTTTAGCGTTCGAAAGCATCGCTTCCCGACGCCGGGAGCGAACGCCGACCAGCACCGGCGAGACTCCTGCACGATGCCGCGCATCGAGTGGCCACGAGGTCGGAACGCCGTGCACCGGTGCAGATTCCCGCGCCGAAGGTCGCGCCGCTCGGTCGACGCGGGACGCCACCGCTTGCCGCGGCCGGCGCCCGAGGACGGGAAGAGCACGTCGGCCAGCACGTGCTTCGTTCCGACCAACACGATCTCGTCGTCGATCGCGCGACGCGCGACGCGAAATCGTTCCAGCACGGCCCGCAGGCGCGAAACGTCGCGGCGCGACACCGCGATCCACGACACCGTCGGCGACGAAGGCAGCCGGACGCGAATACTCATTTTTTAGTGCCGGCGCCGCGGGTTTTCGAGAACGATCCCGCCGTGCGCGCCGGCGGCGGGCGCGCACGCGAAACACGAAACGTACCCGTCGCCGCCGACCGAATACGTCGCCGCTTTCTTTCCGCAGCGCGGGCAATGGAAATCGTCGGACGCCGGCAGGTCGATCGTGCGCGGAACGCCTCGCACGAGGCGCGCCAGAACGTTTTGGTAGAGAAACACCGTTCGCCACGCGCGTCGCCGTTCCCGCTCCGCCATCAGCAGAAGATCGCGCAGCTCGCGCACGTCGGCGATCCCGTCGCTTTCCGTTCCGAACGTCCACACGGCGTCTTTTTTCATGCGACGCCACTTCGCGACCGTCCGCGCCGGAACGCGGTTCATCCGTCGAATGAATTCGTGCGTCGTTCGCATTCTTTATTGCGCGAAACCGACCGTGGCGGCGCCCATCGGGCGGTTCTTCGCCGAACGCTTCGTCTGGCAGACCTGCCGCGTGCCGCCGATCGCGCCGGGACTCGCGGCGGCGATTTGGCCCCAGTCGCTGCTCGGGCCCTGGTAGCACGTGCCGAACTTCGTGCCGCATCGGTCGTTCGATTTGCACATCCACTGTGTTTTGGGGTCGAGCGGGCGCAAGTAAGTGCGCGCGCTTTGGTACGGCGTCGAGCTCGGGAGCGCCTGCGGCATGTTCTTCAGCCAGTAGGGCTGCGACATGGGCGGGCTCGGTTTGCCCGGGCGGCGAACGTACGATCGCGTGGAAAGAGACCCAGCGACTCCGCTGCTTTTGCGAAAGACCATCGTTTTATTTTGCCCCGGTCGCCGCCGACCCGTCGCCGGTCGACGCCGGGTCGTCGTTTTCCGAAGTCACCGGGGCGAGCACCATCGCCGCGAAACTTCCCGGCCGCCCGTAGTTGAACTTGATCATGAGCGGTTCGTTGTCCAGGAGATAGAGCGTGATCTCGGACTGATTGATCTCGGCGAGCTTCGCCAGGAACGGAAACCAGAACGACGACGAGTAGCGGCATTCGAGCGTGTCGAAGTCGGGAAGATCGCCCGGACGCAGAGCCGTCGTGCCGTGTTGACCGGCGCGGATCTCCACGTCGGCGCTGATCGTCGCCGCGCCGCCGCTCTCCGCGGCGTCGGCGTCCCGCGTCGGCGTATTCCAGACCGTGTGCGAGTAAAACGCCTTCTCGAACGATTCCGACCCTTCCGTCACGCGCATGACGAAGTACACGTGCCGCACGATGCCGTGGGATTTCGTCGACGCCGGCGGCTCGTACACGAACATCTGGAGTTCGTCGGGGTGCAGGCTCTTGGCGTTCGTGATGAAGTTGCGCCACGTGCCGAACTCGATCGCGATCGCGTGGTCCCAGTAAACGCTCAGCGGGTACTGATCGGTGCTCGGAACGTCGTCGCTCGTGATCGAGAACTTGATGCGCGTCACGTCCTGCGTCTGGTTCGGATCGACCGTGACGAGGACGACGGCGTCGGGATCGGCGCGCGGCCGGATCAGCGCCAGGCGTCCGGGAGCGAGGTTGCGCGTTCGGTCGTAGAGGCGTCCGACGTCGAGCGTAAATTCGAACGCGTCCGGCGGATCGTCGTCGCCGACGAACGTTTCGACGTCGAGCGCCAGCTGGATGAACACGGCCGACGTTCCGTGCTTGTCGGTGCTGTCGAGCTCGAGGCCGGGCCGCTTTCCTTTCGCGTTGTCGGGCGGAACGACGCGGAACGGCGCGTTGCTCGTCGCTTGCTTCAGGATCTGAACCGTCGAAACGAACGTCGCGCGATCGATGTGCACGCGCCAGAACACGGGCTCCGTCCACGCGGCTTTCGCGTGCTCGCCGTCGACCGCGAAAAATTGCCGGAGGATCGTCGGGACGTCGTGCGCGTTGCGCGCGCGCTTTGGCGCGGGCGGCTCGCCGGTGGCGGGAGCGTCGTTCGGTCGCTTCGAGGTCATCGTTTTCGTCGATCGACGTCGGCCGAACGCCCGGTTTTATTGCTGGTTCGACGGCGAGTCCGCTTGCGGCGCTCGGCGAACGCGCGCTCGGCGAACGCGGTCTTTACATACCGTCGCGCGCGGCGGTCGTTCGAAAAAACAAAACCCGTTCGATGCTAGGCGTCGCGTGCGGATTGATTCTGCTGTTCGCGCTGTCGCTGCCGTTTTGCTGGGCCGTTTTCGGCGGGTGCCCTTTCTGTGCCGTTTCGCGCGTTTTGTTCGTTCGCGCGGTGGTGCCTCTGTTGCTGTGGACGGTTCGACGAGTTGCGCGAACGCGAACGCGAACGCTGCGTCGTTCGTCGACGAGCCGCCCTCTCCTCGAAGACGTTTCTGACCGATGAGCGACGACGAAGGCGTTTGGGACGCCGACCTCGAGGACGAGTCGGACGTCGGGTCGAGCGAAGGGCTCGAAGACAGCGATGACGACGACGACGGCATCGATGCCGGATCGGAAGACGATTCGGATGTCGGCGTTTGCGACGACGAGAGCGAGCGGGTCGCGCGACCGGAATCGACGTGCGACGACGACGACGGCGTCGAAGCGAGGAGCGTCGTGCATTCCGAAGCCCTGCTCGAAGAAATCCGTGGCGGCCGTCGATTCGCGCGCTACCGATCGTGCGATCTCGCCGACCTCGATTGCGACGCGTGGTCCTTGCCGCCGGCCGCCCGACCCGTTCGCTGTTGGAATTGCGCCGGCGAACTCTGCGGACCGCGCGTCGCGCGCTGTCCCGTGCGGCACGACATTCGCACCGGCTGCTGGGACCTTTTCGGCTATTTTCACGGCTGGGGATGCGTCGCGCGCTACTGCATCGATCGCCCGCGCGCCGACGCGAGCAAGTGCTTGGCGCTCGTCGGCGCGTTGGCGCGCCATGCCGGATATCGCGGGAACGTCGTGCCGGCGCCGCCCGTGTGGTTGCTCGAGCACTTCGGCGGCACGATGACGTTCGACGATTACCTGCGCCACGTCGATTGCGAGATCGGCGAGCTCCGCGGCGTTTTCGTCCGGTACCCGATGGTAGCCGTCGAAAACGTCGTCTGCTCGCGCACCGGGACGCGCGAGGTCGATCGCCACTGGTCGCCGAGCGAGTTCGATCGCCGGCGGGCGACGTGCGCCGAACTGGAAACGTCGCCGTTCGAAGCCGTCATGCCGCCGGCGTTGTTCGACGAATTCGAAGCCCGGCGTGCCGCCGACACCGACGCGAACGCTGGCGGTCCCGCACCGGTTTCGGACCCGGACCCGGACCCGATGTCCGTCGACCCGCCGTCTTCGCCGGTACCGCTCCCGCCTCCGTCGCCGGTGCCGGTGCCGCTCCCGCCTCCGTCGCCGTCGTCGGTACCGGTGCCGTCGCCGTCGCCGAAACCCGCCGCCTCGAAACCGCCGCGAAACAGATCGCGCGGACCACCCGCTCCTCGATTTTCGGCGGATTCGTCGGGAGACGGCGTGGTTGTCACGACGCCGACGAAACGGATCCGAATGGGCGTGCTGGTTCGTCGGCCGGCGTCGACGCTATCGTCGTCGAGCGCGCGCGGTCAATGATCGGCGGCGAACGTCTTGCGGAGTCGCCGCGCGCGCCAGATTTTTGAAATAAAGCAATGGATGCGGACGTTGCAGCGCGCGTGGAGCGCGTACTTCGCGGCGGTACGTCGGTCGGAGCGCCGGGCGCCGGTTCCGGGGGCGGGGGCGATTTCGTTCCGTCGCCGTTCGCGCCCGTCGTGGTTCCTCGTGCGAGCGAAGCGAAATCCAAATCGGAAGGCACGGGCCGAGGCGTATCGCCCGCCGTGCTGTGGATCGCGCTGCTCGTCGTTTTCGGCGGAGCGCTCCTCGCCGTGGCGTACGTTCTCGCGAAACGGCATTCTCCCGACGCCGTGCGCCGATCGCGCGATCGGTTGTACGATCGAATCGCGGCCGCCGATCCGGTTCCCGCGCCAGCGACGGCCGCGCCGGGGTCGGTGCGTTCCGAGCCGCTTCCCGGCGTCGACGCCGCCTTAAATTCCGCGCCGGCCGGCGCCGACGCCGAAGCCAGCCGTCAGCGGGAACTCGAACTCGCGGCGGCCGAAGGCGAATACACCCCGTTGCCATGAATTTCGTTCGCCAGAGCAACGCTTCCTTTCTTCTCGTACCGAACGATCGCGTGATGCGGCGCGATTCCACGCTCTACGAACAGGCGATGGCGAAGATGGGTCGGTTGTGGGGCGTGAACGGGCCGCTTCGGTTCAATCCGTGCGCGAACCCCGTGTCGCTGGAACGATGCCACCTGCGCGACCTCGAGGAACGGGATTACGTCGTCGCCGAAAAGAGCGACGGCGTGCGGTACGCGCTCGCGCTTCTCGAACTCGACGCCGGCGCGGGAAACGCGGTGCTCATCGCGCTGATGGTCGATCGCAACCTCGACGCCTTCGAGGTGCGCGTCAACGCACCGGCCGACGATTTCGCCGCCGGATGCATCTTCGACGGCGAGCTCGTGTGGGACGAAACGAACACGGCGCTCGGGCGCCGGCACGCGTTCTACGTGTTCGACGTCGTCGCGCACGAAGGCGCGTGCGTGCGCGACCGCTCGTTCGCCGAGCGGTATCGGATCGTGCGTCGAAAGTTCGCGAACGTCGATTCGCTTCCGCACGCCGACGGTCTCGCCAGCGAGCGAATCACGACGCCCGGAAGCGCCCACCGGCTCACGTTCTGCTGCAAGCGGTTTTACTCCATGCACCAGTTCGACATCGCCGCGAACCGCCCCGTCCACCACGCGTCGGACGGCTACGTGTTCGTTCCGCTGCACGACGCCATGCCGCTGAACCGCGCCGATCGCTGGTACAAGTGGAAGCGGACGCACAACATCGACGTGCTCGTGCAGGCGTCCTGGAACGCCGCCGAGTCGCGGTGGCGCGTTTGCATGTTTTACCTCGACGGCGACGTGCTGCGCGACGCGTCGCGCTTCGAAACGTCACGGCTTCGCCATCCCGGAGATGGCGCCGCCGTCTGCATTCGGTTGGCGGACGGGAACAGCGCGCTCGGCGTGCCGATCGACGGAGCCGAAACGATTCGGCACGTTTGGGAACTCGCCTGCGACCGCATCGAACGGGACGCCGGCGACGGGTGGATCGTCGAGTGCCGACTCCACGCCGTGCGCTGGGACAAGTCGGCGC
>Ga0180431_10001228_pt1 | contig 36097 bp, 43 predicted proteins | sample SS_ome_11_FD_132459 | JGI IMG/M metagenome (GOLD analysis project Ga0180431, IMG submission 132459) | Hypersaline lake sediment archaeal communities from the Salton Sea, California, USA - SS_1_MS_1 metaG | ecosystem: Environmental > Aquatic > Non-marine Saline and Alkaline > Hypersaline >... | reverse complement strand
CTTTGCTTCGCTTTTCTGCTGTTTTACAACACGTTCATCCGTAAATCCTTTTTTAGCTTTTTTCTGACCTTCTTTCCGCAATTGTTCATGTTGTTCTGGAGACAAAGTTTTGACAGTCCCCGCATTCAACGATGTTTGACCATCGTCCATCCCAAGACTATCATCTTGGACAACAGGCATCGGAACTGCTCTTTTTTCTTCTTGCAAACGTGCCAAACGCTCTTCTGGTGATTCATCACCACGAATCACCGGCATTTCTTCACCAGCCTTCTTTGGAGTTGGCTCGGGCTTCTTCTTCTTTGTGTAGCTAATGTCGATAGTTGGATGTTCATCAACATCCGACTTAACTACAGGAATCGGTTTTTGCTTGGGTTTTTTGCCTACAATGTCCTCCTCACGCTTAGCAGCGTCTAACTCTGCTGCTTTTGCCAAAGATTGGGCTCTTTGAGGACTAAAAGGGTCTACCCATCCTTGCTTTTTGAGGATATCCAAGTCCTTCACGTTATCGAACATATTGCCATCGATATACAGTTTACCTTCGGCAATATCGTGTTCAATAACTGCCCCGGCCTTAACTGTGTGCTTGATAAACCCGAGATGCATCTCCCTTTGATTCACAACCCATTTTTCTCTCTTCTTAGCCATGACTTTTCTCCTTTCATATCTATCATCTTTTCAAGGCATACACAGCCTTGAGTTGCCAACAACTACTCTTCATATAATTGTCGAATATAAAAGAATTTTTTCCACACACAATCATCTCTCAGCCTTAAGTCCATTATCAAGAGCTTCTTGTGTCTTTTGCAAATGAGTTTTGATTAGCTCCAGTCTATTCATGAAGAAAACTGTCACTCTGTTATCTCCATTAGCTGCATTTCTCAAGATATTCCGCATAACTGTTGTTTCGTCGTCGTCTTTCAACGTTTCCACGTCTAACTTTTTCACCCATGACTCCTGTGGAATTTCCCCACTAAAACTGGTTATAAGAACTCTTTCTCCAATTCCAATGAGGTCCTTCTCGCGACCCCATTTACGCAAAAAATCCAAAGCGGAACCATCTGGAAGAACATTTTTTATGACAAGCAACTCAAATGGTCGTTTATCAGCAAGAACAGTTTCAGCCTCTGCTCCAGTACCAACCTCTAAAACTTTCTCTTGACCAAAATAGTCTTTTGTTGCTTGATCAAAACTGCCAATAAGCAATATTTTTTGGCACATAGGGACTCCATATCATTATTTGAGTCCAAACTTTAATGCCAACCACGCTATAAGTAGCGTAACAGCAATAGTTACGACTTTATCAAGTATTTTCTTTGCAAAATCCTTAAGGGTCTTTTTTCCCTCCCGCAAATTTTCGACCTTCGTTTTTAAGTCCCCCACATCTCTTTCTGTATCATCAACCCACCTTGAACGACCTTCGCTGTTGACATTAAACAACCTGATGATGTCCCTCGACAAATTGGCAAAATTTGCCAATTCAACTCTCATTTCTTCAAGTGACTTTGCATGGTCAGAACACCGAATATTTCCAGTTTTTTGCTGCAATGCGTTAAGTTGAGCTTCAGACCGATCTGCTTGTTCTTTTACAGAGCGTAAATCTGACTTGATTTTTGCATCATTATCCGATCTAACTTCCTTTTCCTCATCAAGTTTTGCAAAAATAGTATTGATTTGTCCGGGAATAGGAGTTAACAACCCAACTATTTCGCCAATTTTACGCTCCAACGACGAAAATTCTTCCGGGTTCAAAGCCATGGTGATGAGTCCTCACGTAAGTATTGTTTTTCTATTTACTGTCAAATATCAAATTATTATCGCTGTTCCCTCCCTTTTTCCATGGCTTTATTGCACCCGGCTACAATTCCTTCTACAAATTCAAGCAACCCGTCATTTGTGTTCAATGTACTCTGGTAATCCTCAATCAAAGCCACAAGCAATTTTGGAAGCGTAGGAGGCAATCCTTTCTTGAATTCTGTCAAATTATTGGAAACCTCAGCTACAAAAACCAACTTCCTCTGCAATGCCAAAATTTGCTTAGCTTGCAATTGTCCATCCTCTTTTGCTGTAACTGTTTCCAATGTGTATTTTTTAATCGCATTGATACGTTTCAAAGATTCCCTAACATCAGGAGTATCTGCCACACCAAAACCTAAAAAAGAAGTGTCTCGATCTTTAATGCTTGGGACGGCAGTAGTAATTGGTTTTTCCACCACTCTCTCAACAACCTTGACTTTCTCATCTCCCTTAACTGGTCTTTCAACGGTCCTCTCAACAACCTTGACTCTTTCATCTCCCTTAACTGGTCTTTCTTTGACAACTTCGATTATCTGAGTTGGTGCAACAATGCTGAGAGTTTTTGTTTCCTTCTCAACCTGAGCCTCATACACAAGATAAAGCTTTCCATCTTGTGTCATAAATTTCTCGTCTTGAATAATCCTCTTTTTGAATTCCTCAATTCTCCTATTACTTCCAAAATACGTCCAAACCACAGCAAAAACAAAAGCTAAAACACCTACCAATTCAACTACAGCACGATACGATACTTTCTCAGGCAACCATTTCATCTTCTCAACCTCCTTTGGCTGTGGGTGCAACTACACCCAGTTTCATAATTTCGAGACTACACTTGATAAATCGTCTCGATAAGATACTGATTCTCCGGTGAATCTGGAGGTGCAATACCAACATCTACAAAAATTTCCTCGTCGTCTCCACGCTCTGAATTCTTATAACCCGCGACACGTACATAGTGTGAAGCTGTTGGAGTATAGCTCAATAAATACCGTGCTACATTCACATCATAGTAGACTGTAGCTGCTGGAGGACCTGAAATTGGGACTGGCGAAGTTGCGCTAAACCAAACCCCAAAACCGGTAAAATCTGGTTCCGTAAATTCCTCATTCCAAACTGCCTCCCAAGTGAGATTAACAACTGCACGCACAACGTTGTACTGCAAATCATCAACATCCGGAATAGCTGTCTTTGGAAGAAGCTCGCCACCAGTTACTGTAAAGTAGTACCGTTTTGTTGTTCTGCATCGAGGCCAAAACCACTTTGACATCCTCAATTCGAGAATATGATCACCGTCAGCAAGTGGAATACCTGGAAGCGTTGTTTCTCCTCTGGCAAAATCAATAAAACCTTTCCAAACCCCATCAATATAGACATCAGCTCCATCTACGGTAAAATAATGCCTGCTTCCTAAACCTCCTTCAGGTCCAGCACCTACCGTTACAAATACTCTGATCTCTCTTTCTGAAAAAATATACGAAGGCTTGAAAACACGATAGGCTCGAATGAAAATATTGTTGGATGGCCTAAAAACACGATATTCTCTTTCAGCATGAAGCTGCGACTGAGTTAACACATACCATCCACGATTAAAAATCTGAGGCGATTCCTGTGTGTTTCTAATGTATCTCTCAAAAATGTTATGCGATTCAGTAGTCTTGTAAATCCCTCGTTCTGCGTAAATTGGAGTCGTGTATATGTCGCGTAACCACCCACGATCAGCATTGATTTGATTTTGAGTAATCCTGTAAAAATTCCTCCACCCTTCAAAAGTTGTTCCTATGAGTGTTGAAATTCCACGCTTGGCAAATATGTATGAAGGCTTGAAAGCTCGCATTTGACGATCAAAGACATTATGCGATTCAGTAACCTTATAGATTCCTCGTTCAGCATCTACTTGACTTTCACGCATATCACGCAACCATCCACGTTCTGCAATAACTTCTGATGGTTTGAATACTCTCATTTCTCTTTCGCCATTTATTTGAGATTCTTGCTCTCCTCTAAAGCGTTCAATAAATTCTCCATCTCCATCATTATAGAGTGCAGCAACTTCAGTAGCCGTAAAAGCTTTATGCCAAATGTAAATCTCGTCCACTCTTTGTGTCTTATAATACCACCCACCTCCAAAAAATCCACTTCCTACAAGCGTAATGTTCGTGTCTACAGTGATCGGACTCCCTGAAAGCGTCCCCGTATCATCAATCCAAAGCGTATTATCAATCCAAAGCTTCACCGTTTGGTTCACAGTATCAACAACCAAAACCAAATGGTGCCAACTTGCCGTATCCGTAAAAGTACTTGCTGACTGAAAATTCCTTTGTGCGCTATCATAAACTCTAACCCTGAGATAATTCGTGTTTGTTATTCCTACACAACATTTCTCTTGATTCGAATTACCCGCATCACCAATTATAAGACCGTTATAGCCTAATTCATCCTGCTTAAACCAACATGAGATAGTTACTTCCTCCTGACCATCAGAATAAGACGTACCAATTTGTAACCGCACACTACTTCCGGTACGATCCGTTTGCAAAGCATAGTCATCCTTTCCAGTCGCATACCCTGGTTCACCTGCTGCACGAATCAAATACTGGTAACCAATTGGATCATTTCGCCAGCCATTTTGTATGTCTAATTTCCATGCACGAACAAAATATTGCTCATGCTGTTGCAAAACGCTGTTAGCAAAACGATATGGTCTTTCAAAAAATCTACCATTGTCATCATTGTAAAGAGCAGAGCAAGCGCTATCAGAAATTGCTGCTCTCCAAAGGTAAAACTCATCAATCGCACCCGTCAATGTATGCGTTGTACTATAACCACCAACAGTAAAATCGGCAGAACCAGCATTAATAGTTGCCGGGATACTCGTTGTATTTGTAGTCTTTACACCATCTACAAACACTGTGATTTCAGCGCTGTGTTCAAAACGCAAAACGACGTGTGACCATTCATTATCTTTAATTGAGTTCGTAGAAACAACGCTGACATTACTTGAATCAGTCGAATAATAGACATAGAAACCAATAGTACCATCAGCAAGCAACCGGTACAAATACTCTCTATCCGTTGAAGTAGCCTCGTATTTTCCGCCAATCCACATATCAGAAGCAGGATGTTCAGCTTTTATCCAAAACGAAATTGTGAATGGGTCTGTAGCAAATTGGAACTTAGACTCGCTGGCTCGATAAAGATAATTTGAACCAACTCCATTGAACGAGGCAGCAAATCCTTTCATGCCTGTTGTGTATCCAACACTTCCTGATTTTACCCCCAACCACAAATATCCACATTGTTCCCAACGACGTGAACCACCTTCCTCCATTCTCCAAACAGCCTGAAGGTCACCACTATAAGCCTCGATAGTGTTGTCCAAAAAAAATCCTCTGAACAACCACATCTGTCGGGGGTCAGGAGGAATAGTTGTTTTAGTGTTTACATACAACCTGCTTACCAAATCATCTGATAGAGCCGTATTCCAAACATATAGCTCATCAACATGACCATCATAATAAGCAGTAGGCACACCACCACTTTTGGCAGCGCCAACAATGAAATCCGCACTGCCATCAAAAATTGAAGCAGGAATGCTTGTTGTATTTATGTACTCAGTGCCATCTACAAAAATCGAAATTTCCGTGCTTGGGACATAGCGACAGACGATATGATACCACACACCTGTTGAAACTGCTGCTGACTCAGCCCAAACAGTATTAACGCCATCACCCGATACATAGAACCTAAAAGTGTAATTGCCTCCACTGTATCTTTTATAGAGCAAATAGCAACGAGCGTTGTTTCCTCCATCAAACTTTCCGACGATATATGAACTGGTCGTTTGGGGGTCCAATTGAACCCAGCAACTCATTGTCATTGGACCAGTAATATCCAAACCATCTTGATTTGCATCTGAAATACTCACATAATCAGTGCTAAAATCTAAACTGTAACCCCAAAAATTAGTCGGTTTATCTGAGGAAGACGCAACACTTCCAGTATCGCTCAATGGATTTCTACGCATGTAATCGTAGCGTGTAACTCCTGCCGTAGGACAATTGAATCCCCATGCAGACACAAGCGAGGTACGCGTAGCTTCCAAGCTTGGGTCGCGAAAAACCGCCATCTCATAGTAAGGGTCAATTGCCATAGTCCATCACTCAAAAAACAAGACAACCCTTCTGGTTGCCTTGTTGAAATGTCATAACTCTTTGTCTTACCACCATTTGAACTTCAGCTGAGTTAAAATGGAATCAATTGGGTAAACGGTATCCAAAACCGTTTCTCTCATAATAATGGCTCCAAGTGAACTTGCTGCGAACGTTCCATAATCCAACCCGTCATCATACGTTAACGGTGTCGTATAGGTTAGAGCACTCAAATCAGCAGGCAATGCATTGCCTACGAGAGTAGGCTTATTCAAATCAACATCAGCCCAAACACTAACTACGTTCGTAGCTACCCAAGTTTGTCCTGTTTTTCCACGTAGACCTGCACCACAAGCAGAACAGTAAAGATCATTGCCAGAGCGATACCGCACATAACGACAATCGTTGAGAGTAGAATTCAAAATCCAAAATGAACGTGCTGGCATTCCACTGGCATCAGCAACAGTCAGCCACCCAGCACTTGTTCCTATTCCACTTGTCACTGTAGTGCTTGCACTAACACGTGGTTCAACCCACGCTTTCATTTCGTGCATATCATCAACAGAACTCTCGTTTTTGAAGAAGATTGCAATATAGCGGGTGATTCCTACTTCTGATTGAACTGCTTCCGTATTAGGAATTACACGTCCTATAGGCTGCGTAAGCGTAATCGTATCTGATTGGTCAGTTCCAGGCAAACTTGCAAACGTTACATCGACTCGAATATACTTCGAATCGTCAGCTGAATAGAGAGTTTGTTCCCCATCACCGGTTACAGCCACACCAGCACCAAGCACATCACTTGGAGCTTTCCATTGCAAAATATCGCCAGAATTTGTGTACTCTAAAGTTCCATCGCCTTCACCATTGGTAAACGACGCATATATGATATCAACCCCTGTTACATTGCTTGGATCAGTATAAGCTAAGCCAGGAACAGGATGACTGGAACGATACATCCCATTTTTACCCATATGAATCAAATAGAATGTCGCTGGCATAACAGGAGTACCGGGCAATTCGTTTGCAAGCGTAATTGCACCACTTGCATTGGCAAAATCCCTGACATGATTCCACTGATCAACAACATTGGTTCCTGTCAAGCCTTCAAAAATGGCATCATTCCAGTAATCATCAGCCTCTAACGAATTGCTATTGACAATTCGTGCTGTACTCCCTGCTTGAACGTTGAACGCAGTTAGAGCTTGCCCATCGGCAGTACCAAGTGCATTTGGGTAATAATATTTCAAATCGCCAGATCGAATTGTCATGGGTATATTCTCCTGCGTTACGGGGTTAACACAACATTAAAGACGCCTCCCCCACCTGTTACTTGTACGGCTGATGGGAGTGCTGGCATCCCGTATACAAAAAAGTGCCACAATTCTCTTGTAGAACGATGTTCCCACTCATCAACTGCTTCAACACGAAAATGGTGCCAAACTCCACCAGTTCTCTCTAATTCGGGTGTTGTCCAAACGTATTTCTCTACTCCATCTTGCTGATAAATCGTTTCAATTTCTCTTTCAGTTCCATTTGCGATTTTGTGGTAGACCTCATAGTAAACTGCATCGTCTACCCGATCCCAATGAAGGTCATGCAACCGATAAGGAACTGTAAACGACTCGACTGGTTCAGCTTCATATGCTGGGGTAGCTGGATCATCATCTTGTGCTTCGTGAATTTCTATAACTGACAGACTATCCAGCTCAATACTGAATTCGGTTAATCTAACCAAAGTTGTTGTATCATAATACTTTCCGATAAAAACCCCGTTGCGATAAACCCAGCATGTTTTAGACAGGTCAGTCGCAGTCCACTCCAAACGAAGGTAAGTGTTTGTGATCTTCGTAAGTGTGTAGGTATCTATCAACATGACACAATATCAAACCAAAAAAAATTCCGCTCTTCATTATAGAGCGAAATATAAAAAAATTATGGGTTTAGCCTGAATCCGTCATCTTAATTATCTATCAAAAAAATACTTATGCTAATGAACTCGCTTTCTTCTCTCTAAAAAATCGATCTTCTGACCTCTTGGCAATTTTTTGACTTGTTTTTCGAGTTTCAAAGCTTCACTCTTTGTCAACCCATTACAGCAAGCTACCAATTTTACTGGGGTACGACTTTTGGTGTATTTTGCTCCTCTTTTTTCATTATGAGTTTTCAGGCGTGCTATGAGGTTATTTGTACACCCACAGTACAATGTCTTATCCGAGCATCTTACAAGGTACACAACCCAGTTATTTTTCAAAAACTTCCCCCAATTTTTCTGTCAAAGCTTCGTTAGCCTTTTCTTTTGCCATAGCAACCAATTCATCAATCGTGTTAACCTGTGGAACAAGATAACGATCACAAACGATATCGACGTTTCCTTTTCGCCAAAATCCTTCCGGACAACAAACAATTACATGCTTTCTCTTGCCATCTTTTGTGAATTTAAGCTGAGAAAGCAACCCCAACTCCAAAAGTGTAATTGGCGACTTGGTTGGCGGATCAAAGTACATCAAAATGATATTTGAATCCTCTTGCGCTTGTAATTCCCACGTCACTTGTTCATTGAATTGTGGATTGTTGATACTTTGTACCCATGAGCTATCCCAATCATCACGTCGAGGGTTCAAAATAACTATTCCGTCAACATCTTTCAAAGCCTTTGTAACACGAGTTTGCCAATCTTCGGCCTTTCCCATTTCAATACTGCCTGCGAGAAAGATTCCAACTTTGCCCGTCAAATCATAACTGCCGGGTGCTTTGACCACTTCCATTTTTCCCCTCCTACAAAATTGACCAAAAAAATAGGCCCTACCAACAGGCAGGGCCTATATAGTTACCACTCAGCTCTGATTTGCTCAAGACTTGGCAGTGCTTCACCCACATCAACACCCTCTGTTACCAGAAGCATATTGATGATTTTCTCACTAAAAGCACCAACAAGATTTACCTTATCACTTTTTTCGTCAACCACGCTATCTCCATAACCGTTGACGTTCACACAGTGCAACCAGCAATTCTCGTTGGTCTTCTTGTACTTGAACCACTCGTCAGCAAGGCTGTCATAATTACGACCCCAACCACCGCCACGAGTGTCCCAGCACTGCATATCACTCAAAAGAATAACTCTGTCTGCCTTGATTTTTTCACTCATCAACCACTGAGCACATCTGTAACCATTTGTCGAACAACCTTTTGTATCTGCTTCCGAAATCTTCTGCACGAATTCCATCACACGAGTACGCTTAGTCCAACGCACTTCTGCAACGTCTGTACCAAAAGCACAAATACGTGCATCAGATGAACGCTTAGCAACGATACCTGCAAGAACATTCGAAGCCATCGCACAACTGACCTTACTCTTCTCAGAAACCTTCTGGTCCATCGAACCACTGTTGTCAGCAAACACAACAGTCAAACCTGGCAACTGAGGCACATTTACAACAGCTTCATCAGCCGCATTTTCAAGAGCTTCAACCAGTTTGTTGCGATGAGCTGTGCTTCCAGCAACTGGTGAGTGTCTATCGTCGTCATACCAGCTATTACGAGCGATAGGATCAAGCACTTCACGAGCCATTGCAAATCTGAATGGCAGTTGACGACAACGAGCAATCTCTTGTGGGTCACTCAACTTGTCATAAACCTTCTGGATGGCTTTGTCACCAACACCCGCTTCAAGCAGGTTGCGAAGGTTACGCATCAAAGCCATATAACCTACAAGGTTCTGATCAATCAAGTACTCCCAAACCCTTTTCTTGTTGCCATCAGCCTGACCAAACTGAGACAACACAACTTCCCAGTTAGCAAACGACTCGGTAACCAGCTTTTTGGCCTCGGCATTGAACTCCTTGCACTTAGCAAGCAACTTACGCTTGTAAGCAACCGGAGTATTCTGTTCATCCGCTTTGCCAAACATGAAGTACTCAGCAACAGGCTTTGTCAGAGGGTAATCCTTTGAACGATGCACCATGAAGAGTACATCCTTCCAGCTTGGAAAGTCCTTACCCTCGTACTTGATCAAACCACGCTCGCCAAACTTATGTAAAGCATCTGCCAAACCACGATACAAACAGTTCTTCAATGACTTCATACCAAAGAAGAACCTGTGCATCAAGATACAGGTCTTGACCTCGTCTGGACGCACCACAATTTTTGGTGTGTACTCACGCACAAATGGCTGACCATTTGGATGCTGTGACGCAAGCACCAATAGCACTTGTGGCGTAAGCCTAATGTTCATAGCATTACGCAACCAATTGGCAATCTTGAGCAAGTCGCTTGGAAACTCGCTATTCAACACGTCCCAAGCTGCCGCCAAAACCTCCATGGACACATCATTCAACTCTGAACAGTTCTCAACCTTCAAAACCTTCGAACCGCTCAAAGCCTTGTTTTTGGCAATCTGGATACGCTGTTCCAGCTTACCGAACTTGCCTTTTGGATCACGCTTTGGCACACAGGAATCCGCATTGTAATATCGCGGCTCCATGAAAAAGCTTCCACCACACATCGTAATCAACTTCACAGCTGGGTTGGTGATATCAAATGCAACTCCACCAGCTCTGTTTAATGTTGCATTTGACTGACTTGATGGAAGCGAAAGGTGTGCCTTTGTCGCTCTCTTTTTCGCAATTGAACGCATCCTACCCATGGTACTCTCCTTTCCTACTGAAGCGAACTGTCTATCCCTAAGACAGAACCAAATAGCATAGCAAAGGTAAAATTCAACTCCAAAAAGCGCAAAGGGCATTTTCTTTTCCTGGTAGAAGTATCCCTTTACTGAAGCGAGTTGAATTTGTTTCAAAGAGCGTTCTGTAACTATTATAACATATACTGCTCAGCAGTTTTGGAAAAAAATCTAAATTTTTCTCACACAAATTCCAGCATTTTTCTTAACCTGTGAATATATAAGTGTTTATACATTATCTCGCCATACATTCTTCTTGCTAATTCTTCACGCTTCTCTTCACTATCCAAGAAAAGCTGGATTCTATCAATCCATTCTGAAACAACAACATGAATATTCGCTGCAATATTCAAAGTCGTCTTTTCAATGATTTCCTTGCTGTCATGAACATCATGCAAACCAGTTCGATAAGCTTGCAATTGAAATGCTCCTGCGGCTGGAACATCAAAAGAACGACAAGGACAACCATAAACAGGCCCTTTATTGTACTGGTCACCATCCTGCATTGGTGCTATTACTACCCGTGTTTGATTGTAGAGAAGGTTTATTCCACAATCACTCATACTCATGTCGAAACTGAATTTGCAATTTGGAAAGAAACGACTTATTTCTTGTGCAAATTGAATTCTCCATGGATGTGCTGCCCCAATCATTGCTACATCATATCGTTTCTTACAATCTTGAATTGGGAAGTAAATCGTATGGTCGGCAGCAAGCGGGAGGAACTTAACGTGGCTATCATAAGGATGAGACCTCGTATAGGAAAAATGATTGTCAACCAGTTTTGTAATTGCACCTATTCGCTGCTGCCACAAAGGAATCTCATCATTGTGTGTCCAAACAAAGAATTTGCAACGCTTTTTGAATTGCTCAACAAGTGGAGGTGTCAAACCAAATCCCGCTGAACAAATTACAACATCCAAACCTGAAGGAACTTCTTGTGCCTGATTACCACCCATTGAACCAATATAAGTAAGCTCATGCCCTTCTACCAACACAGCATTACCAAGAAATTCGGCAACGTAATCGGCACCGTTGTTCTCCGTAACGCCCGAATACATCACGCCAATTTTCATAGCAACTCCGAAAGAATCTTGTCTTCCACAAACACATGTTCCATTATCTCGTTCGGCTTGTTCATCACACAGCGGGGGCAATCTTCTATGTCTATCTCCGCAATTGCTCTCTTGTGTTCCTCACTTCCCCAAATATCCTCCAACGTAAGATGATACAAATCTCCAAAACGAATAAACACATCTTGACAGACAATCAATTCACCCGTAGCCGTCACTACGCCGTGTAATGGAGAAGCCAAACATCTCTTGTACTGCCTCTCGCTCCAGTAGCCTTCAAACTTTTCTGAGATAGAGAACAGCCTTGTCTTTGTCAGTTTCCTCGCTGCTTCGCATAGATGATAAGCAGGCTCAATAATGGCTCTCACTTTCTCATCCTGCTCCTTGTCTCGAAAATAAGCAGGTCGGATATGTACAAAATCCACACGAAGCTCATCGGCTAATTTACAAAATGGAAACACATCCTGCCAATTATCATAGCTCAAAACAAAGCCAAGTCCAAGGACAACTTTTTTACAACACCATAACTTTACTTCCTGTATGTTTTTCACAATTTGTTCAAAACCGTGTGTCCTTGTAATCAGTCTGTGAGTTTGAGCAGTACCCGCATTCAAACTCACACGCACTCTATTGAACATTGAAGCCAATCCTGGAGTCAAAGCAATCCCGTTTGTTGAGAGCACTTTGAAGCCTTCAAATTTCTGAACATGATGCAGATGCGGATACAGAGTCGGCTCTCCTCCTCCACTGACATGGATTGACTTAATGCCCATTGAATTTGCGGAATCTATCAATCTTTGAAATATATCTTCGCTAAGAGAAACTTGATTCATCTGTTCCTGCTTCATAATACAGAAATTACAGTTCGAATTGCACAGATTCGTAGGATAGACATGGAGCACAACTGGTGACTCAAATTTGCCTCTTAAAATCGCTTTGCACTTATCAGCATATAATAACGTCTTCCATGAATTGAACTCATCAAACGCATTGCTCATTGTGTCATTCCCTCAAGAAACTCTTTTTGTCCCGAAGTCTCAGCATTATAAATCACGGTAGGTTGCTTTGTTGCTACCCAAGGAATTCCCGCAACAACCCAACGATTGAAAAATTCCCAATCATGAGCATAACCAGCTTCGTGTCTGTCTTTCCACCAACCATATCTTCTTACCAAGTCTTTTCGATGAAGCACACAAGAAGTATCTATGCTTCCAAATTTCGGCTCCTCAAATACTATTGACTTACCGCTCACAGACATAGACGAAAAAGCGAATTCAACATCGGCAGTCTGAATTGCTTCCATCAGACTCGATAAATGATTTGGCTCCCACTCATTATCGTCATCCAGATAAGCAATCCATTGACCCGCTGCCAACATAATCCCATAGTTTCTTGGAACTGCACCGCCAGCACCATGATTTGCAGGTAGATTATATCGACGTTCAGTAAAGGAATATTGAAAGACAGGACAATTGTCCCCAACCACTACCACATCAATCGCCAAATAATCTTGCTTTTTGATAGACTCCAACACCTTTGCAAGCAATTCTTTTCTATTGTACGTCGGAACCACAACTGAAATAAGTGGTCCTAAGTACACCTTTTTGATTCTATCATCATCTCTGTGCTCATAATTCAGAACAGGAAAATCTCCTGCATCCTCATGATTCAGCGAAGCATCCAAAGCTCCATACTTCTGCGCATTTTCCTGACGTCTTTCTTTGGAATGCAATTCGAGCATATGGGTATTCATCGCATTTACTACCAATGCTTGAGAATGAGACCCAATCAATTTCTCGTGAACTGGAAACACCCACCTAATCACTCCCTGCCTGTTCCTGAACAAAAACGGTTTCGCCACCCAGTCTGTATAAGACCCATCATAGTTTTTAGAGCGCAAAGGAGAATAGAAAATATCGTAATCAGATTGAAGTAGCTCATCAAAATTTCTCAGAGTATTTTCATCCAATCTCTCATCAGGGTCTATCATTATGACCCATTCAAGCGATTCCAAACATCCAAAATGATTCAAAGCCTTATTCCGTTGTTCACTGTATGACTCAATTTTACCACATTGCATAAACCATCTGATTTCTATATCCTTTCTGCTATCGTTCTGTTCCTTCAGCCATTGTACCGTCCCATCCGTCGAACCATTATCATAAAAGCAAAACTCATTCGTAATTCCTTTGAACTGCTCAATAAACCCCGGAAGTGCTTCTCGTTCATTATATGTCAAAGCAATCACTCGCACATGAGGACGCTTTTTCCAATACTTCTGCTTATTTACTTTCATCGTTTCAAAAACATCAATATCGTTCTTTACAAAAGAGCAGTGTCCTTGATGATACAACCAAGCATTACCAACAACGCGACATTTCAAACCAAATTGACTTCTTACTTTGAAGCAGAAATCGTCATCTTCAAAAGTTGTCAGTCGTGAATCAAATCCACCAACTGCTTCAAACAGCTCTCGTCTCATTAGCATACAAAAGCCCGAAAGCGTATTCAAATCTTGTGTCAAACTTGGAACATTGTTAGGTTGATAATTACCTTGTGGGTATTTCGCTTCATTTGAATAAGGACCAACAACTCCCACATCTGGATTGTTCACTAATTCTTGTTCAAGCTTTTCCAGCAGACCTTCTTCAACCAATGTGTCATTGTTCAAGAGCAATAGTAAATCATTCGTTGCTTCCATAACTCCACAATTCACACCTGCTGAAAAACCAATATTCATCTCAAGCTGAATCACCTTATCTGCTCGGGGGCAATCAAAATGCCCACCATTTTGAACCAGTATAATTTCTATGTTAGGACAACAAGACCTCAAAGACTCAATACATGGAATCGTTTTTTCTTGTGTATTCCAATCCAAAATAACAACAGAAATGCCTTGTGGTTTTCGTAACTTTTGCTCTTGCTTCAATCGTCTGTTATTGAACTCGACAAATGCACGACAATAATTGTTTCGCCCCAATGCTAAATGATCCTGAATCGCCTTATTGCGCGTGAAAGTCGTATTTGACCAGCTATCAAGAAAACGATAGAGATAAAGCATTTTGTCAATATGCAAACACTTGGAATACAAAAACGCTCTCGCATACAAATCCCAGTCGTCAGCAACAGGTAAATTTCGATTATAGCCACCAAGTTCTTTCAATGCACTTGCTCGATATGCTCGTAAATGATTTGGTCCAACAGTCAAAAACCAACCGAATTGCTGTTGAAAGTTTGGGCCAAACCTATCGTAAATATCAGGATTCACACATTCCAAATACGTCTTGCCACGGTAAACTGTTTCTCTATATCTCGATTTCCAAAAGCTATCTGTGAATTGATGTGGTGAACCATCCTGAAAGAAAGAAGCACAATTGGAATATACAAACCCAACATCAGGGTTCTCCTCAAATGCTTTCTTGACCTCTTGCACACAATCATCCGTCAGCATATCATCGTGATCAAGTTCAATCAGATAGACTCCATTTGCAAGGCGAGTGGCAACATCTTTCACCGCTCCAATTTTACCACTGTGCCTAATTCTTATTGGGTGAACACGATGGTCTTCGCCAGCTATTTCGAGCAAGTGTTCCCAAGTTCCATCTGTGCTTTCATCATCAACAATAGACCATTCCCAATTTTTGTAGGATTGTTCACGAAGTGACTGATAGGTATCTCGAAGAAAATCACCCGTATTGAAAGTGCCAGTATAAATTGTGACAAGCGGATTTTGTTTTTGGAATCTATGCTCTGCCCAAAGGTTTGAAGCATAGCAAGATTCAATTGCTGCTTCTACTGCCTTGCCATCAGAATTTGGATGGATATGTATCCAGCGTTTGCGTATCTCGAAATCAGCAACATTCAAAACACCGGGAATAAATTCCGAGGATACAATGACATCTGGCATGAACTGAGCAATATCTGACATCAGATTTGCAATGTGCTTAGTCACCCTGATGTCATAAGGCAATTTCCAACACTTGCTTATGAAAAGGACTTTGATTCCTGCGGTGGGCATTCATATTCTCCAAAGGCTGTTTTATTATACAACCTTGGAAGCAAAAATTAACGCAAAAATTCAACGCATCATATTTTGCATAGACCCTTTTTCCGCAACCAGCTTACCATCCTTTGCTCTCCATATATAGCCGTTATTAGGCGTAGGCACAATTGCTCCTGAAGGAAGCTTGATCGAAACTGCAATTACATTGCCTTCAAAGTTGTTGATCATATTGATGTCGGCTTGTTCAGTCGGCACAAATTCATTCATCATTCACCTTCGTTTCCAGATTCAATCTGTCCTCTGATTGGCCCCAAAGAAAATGACCGCAGACCACTCCCACTAATAAAAGGACAGCGGGATGCTTCGCCAGCCAAACCTTGCAAATACTTTCGCTTATCTCGCAAACCGTCACAATATCCCACACGAGCAAGCACGCAGTAACAACAAGGAGGATTGGTATTGTCAGCCATCGAGATGGTTTCTTCTCCAATGTCCAGAAGATATGTCCCATCAAAGTACCAGCAGCAAATGGGACAACACAAAAACGTCCTGCCCAAGACAACACTATCTCACTAATCGTATCGCCAGGGGCATTATTCACAGCAACTACAATGTCCCAAGCAATGAGAGCAAAAACAAATGCCAAAAAGATACACGCTGTGAGTTTACGCTTTCCTTCGATCATTAGTAGTAATACTCCATAACTACGCCAATCTTCTTTTCTTGAGCATTGTTGTTCTTATATTTCACCTGCAAAATTGTATTTGCAGGCCAGTGAAAACCTTTGATTGCATTTTCACCCAATTCAATAATGCTATTATTCACAACTTCTATCTGATGCACAAAGCACACAGTCATTTGAACATAAGTTGGACTACCTGCCGAGAATGAATGAGTTGTCGCTGTTTGAATTGTAATTTTGTTCGCGTCTGTATCTACATCCAAAACCATACCACAATTATCTTGATTTACACCGTCATAGAGCTTAACTTCAGCACCTTCAAAAATGTTATTGATAACAGTTTCCGAAACGCTTATTTCTGTTGCCTCAGCCGCTACATCTGCTGTGATGATTCCAATAATAGTATCAGGCGACATATGACAAGACATTTCATCACCTATACAAGCATCTTGAACATAAACTGTTCCCTTCTTGACTGTCACATCTTTTGCCATGCTAAAATTGAATGTTTGCCAATCTGAGCCTGTTGTCGGAACAACAAGAAATTGTTTTGCTTGATACCGTTCACCCGTCGGACTGTTTTCTTCAATCACATTTGCATTGATTATCTCATCGTCCACATAATCAACGATAGTAATTGAATCAAGGTCAATCGAATGCTCTGTATTATGATAACAAGCGGTAGGAGCAATCGTACCCCAACCAAGAACATTCGTTTCCTCGGTGTAGCAATAAAGCCTATAATTGTTTACTCGTGTCATTTTTACTTCCTTTACGAAAACCCTATCAACACATCAGTAAGGTAGGCAGTTTGACCTTCCTGTAGAACAGCCATTTGAACTTCAAGAATCGCTTCTGTGGCAGGCCAGTTGCTTGTTGTTCCATCCGTATAAATACCCTGAGAAGTAATGTTTGTCTTCGAGGCTATCGTATTGTTGTTCGTCACATCCCGAAGACGAATAGCCATTGTGCCACCTTGACTTGGGCTACAATGAAACTTCACTCCAATCGGTGTTCCTACTCTATTCGTACCACAAAAAATTATTGAACGAATCGTCGTGTAGGTAGTGGCATCAACAACTTTGGAATATTCTTTCTCTAATGACCCGCAGGGAATATGAAGCGCCTGCTGAACTTGCAACACCCATTTGGCAGCACCAGAAGCATTGTCTATGCAAATAAACTCTTTGTCATTACTCGTATTCAGCCATCTTGAACCGATACCATAACCATCATTGATGTCATCATTTACAGTCGGGTCAGATGTTGCTTCAAGATTATCAAGGCATAATTCTTCAAGTACGGTTTTACTATTTGCATCAACCTCATGTGCTGGATTAACAGGACACTCAGTCGGGGGATTATCAAGAATGGTGTAGCCTTCCCTCTGACCAACTTCAGTCTCGCAATAGATTCGATATTTCTTTTTCGTTGCCATGATTAGAAGAACCTAAAAGAGTGTAATCTAACTTTAGAAGAACCACCAGCATCTTTTATTACTTGAATTTCAAAAATCGCTGCTGCTGCTGGCAAGTTCGTTAAAGTATCATCTTCATAGATTGTCATTGTATCTGTTGTAATCGTAATGGAAGCAATTTCATTGTTATTCGTCACATCGTAAACTCGAACAGTTCCCGTTCCTGTTGTTCCATTTCTGGAAGCAATTATATTCATTGTTTGCGCAACAACTTCATCTGTTCCATTGTACCAAAATTCAGCAGCTGCTTGCCACGTTGTAGAATTATATTCAACATACGGTGTTGATGAAGTATAGAAAGACGTACAAAACAAAGCACGTGAATAGGATAAATCCTCACCTTGCCATCCTTGAAAACCTTGCCATCCTTGATTGCCTTGCGGCCCTAACCCACCTTGCCAACCCTGATTGCCTTGAAAACCCCTAAAACCCTGCCATCCCTGATTGCCTTGAGTACCAACTTCGCCAACTTCACCTTGAAAGCCCTGCCAACCTTGATTGCCTTGTGCGCCTACATCTCCAACATCACCTTGTGGCCCTTGCCAACCCTGATTACCCTGTACGCCATCAGAGCCTATGTCACCTTGTGGCCCTTGTACGCCATCGGCTCCCACGTCACCCTGCCAACCCTGATTTCCTTGAACCCCCGTATTACCTATGTCACCCTGTGCGCCTTGATAACCAATATCTCCTTGATTACCTTGAACACCATCAGAGCCGACATCACCTTGTGGCCCCTGTACTCCTGTTTCTCCTTGCAAACCTTGCCAACCTTGATTGCCTTGTACGCCCTGAACGCCATCAACACCAATGTCTCCCTGTGGCCCCTGAACACCATCAACACCGATGTCACCCTGTGCGCCTTGATAACCAATATCTCCTTGATTACCTTGATTGCCTTGTACGCCGTCAGCACCAACATCTCCTTGGAATCCTTGGTCGCCTTGATAACCTATATCACCCTGCCAACCCTGATTGCCTTGAACCCCCGTATTACCAGTGTCACCCTGAAGTCCTTGCCAACCTTGTGGCCCCTGAACACCATCAACACCGATGTCACCTTGCCAACCCTGAACACCTTGTACGCCTGTTTCACCTACATCGCCCTGATTTCCTTGGCGTCCCTGATTCCCTTGCGTTCCATCAATTCCTTGGTCGCCCTGCCAACCCTGATTACCCTGAAAACCAACATCTCCCTGATTTCCTTGGACACCAGTTTCGCCTATGTCACCTTGCGGCCCTTGTACGCCATCGGCTCCCACGTCACCCTGTGGCCCTTGAACGCCAGTATCACCTATGTCACCTTGTGGCCCTTGTGCGCCCGTGTCACCAGTGTCACCTTGAAGCCCTTGCCAACCCTGTGCGCCTTGTAAACCAATATCGCCAACATTACCCTGATTGCCTTGCGCACCCTGAACACCTGTATCGCCAGTGTTTCCTACATTTCCTTGTGGGCCTTGAACACCCGTATCACCAGTATTTCCTACTTCACCTTGTGGGCCTTGTACGCCCTGAACGCCATCAACGCCTATGTCACCTTGCCAACCTTGATTGCCTTGATTACCCTGTACGCCATCAGACCCCATGTCTCCTTGTGGGCCTTGAACTCCGTCAACACCGATGTCTCCCTGCCAACCTTGATTTCCTTGTACGCCGTCAGCACCAACATCTCCTTGGAATCCTTGGTCGCCTTGATAACCTATATCACCCTGCCAACCCTGATTGCCTTGAACTCCTGTATCACCAGTATCACCCTGTAAACCTTGTGGGCCTTGAAAACCAATATCGCCCTGGTTGCCTTGGACACCATCTTGTCCTACATCACCCTGCCAACCTTGAACACCTTGGAAACCAACATCGCCCACATCACCCTGATTGCCTTGTACGCCTTGAACACCGTCAAGACCAATCGCACCTTGGAATCCTTGACGACCTTGATTTCCTTGTGGGCCTATATCTCCTATGTCACCCTGATTGCCCTGAACACCGTCATTACCCTGCGGCCCCTGAACACCGTCAGCACCAATATCACCTTGGAATCCTTGTTCGCCTTGCCATCCTTGTGGGCCTTGCCATCCTTGCGGTGAGTAACCCTGTGGCCCCAAGTAACCCTGATTGCCCTGATAACCTTGTGAACCTACATCACCCTGAAAACCTTGCGTTCCATCAATACCGGCAGGCCCTTGAGAACCCTGATTTCCCGTCCCTTCAATACCTTGTGGGCCTATGTCACCCTGCCAGCCCTGATTTCCTTGGACACCCGTATCACCAGTATCACCCTGTAAACCTTGTGGGCCTTGGAAACCAGTATCACCAACATCCCCCTGATTACCTTGGACACCCTGAATCCCTGTGTCCCCTACCGCACCTTGACTTCCTTGGCGTCCTTGATTTCCTTGAACTCCATCTTGTCCTACATCACCCTGCCAACCTTGAACACCTTGTACGCCGTCAGCACCAATATTTCCTTGTGGCCCTTGAACTCCATCAGCACCAACATCACCCTGTGGCCCTTGAACACCGTCAATACCGATGTCACCCTGTGGCCCTTGAACACCGTCAATACCGATGTCACCTTGAGGCCCTTGAACTCCATCGGCACCGATGTCTCCCTGTGGCCCCTGAACCCCGTCAATACCGATGTCTCCCTGTGGCCCCTGAACACCGTCAATACCGATGTCACCTTGATTTCCCTGTGCGCCCTGAACGCCAATTCCAATTGCGCCTTGCCAACCTTGCCAACCCTGATTACCCTGAACACCATCCTGTCCTACGTCTCCCTGCCAACCTTGAGCACCTTGAAGACCAGCAGAGCCTACATCGCCCTGATTTCCTTGGCGTCCTTGATTTCCTTGAACTCCGTCAACGCCATCGGCTCCCACGTCACCCTGTGGCCCTTGAACGCCAGTATCACCTATGTCACCTTGTGGCCCTTGTACGCCATCGGCACCGATGTCACCTTGTGGCCCTTGAACACCGTCAGAACCCGTGTTTCCTTGAAATCCTTGGTCGCCCTGCCAACCTTGAACACCCTGTACGCCATCAGAGCCTATGTCACCTTGATTTCCTTGGAAACCAGTCTCTCCTTGCACACCCTGAACACCAGTATCGCCAATGCTACCTTGAAAACCTTGACGGCCTTGCGCACCTTGGTTTCCAGTAACACCTACAGCACCTTGATTGCCTTGCGCCCCTTGTACGCCATCAAAGCCAATGTCACCTTGGAATCCTTGTGCCCCTTGTACGCCGTCAAAACCTATATCTCCCTGATTGCCTTGGTTGCCCTGAACACCATCAATGCCTTGGTCGCCCTGCCAGCCCTGTGCACCCTGAACACCTGTTCCCTGATAGCCCTGTGCTCCTTGGAAACCAATATCACCCGCGACACCCTGATTTCCTTGAACACCATCGACGCCAATATCTCCCTGCCAACCTTGAACTCCTTGCGCTCCAGTATCGCCAATGGCTCCCTGATTACCCTGACGACCTTGAAAACCATCGGCACCATCGGCTCCGACATTGCCCTGGTTTCCTTGAGCACCCTGAACACCATCGACACCAATGTCTCCTTGAGCACCCTGAACACCATCGACACCAATGTCTCCTTGTGGGCCTTGAACACCATCAGAACCGATGTCTCCTTGTACGCCCTGAACACCATCGGCTCCGATGTCTCCTTGTGGGCCTTGCCTTCCTTGCGCTCCTGTGTCACCCGCGTTACCCTGAAATCCCTGACGACCCTGATTGCCTTGAACTCCGTCGGCTCCGATATTTCCCTGCGGGCCTTGCCATCCTTGGGGAGAATACCCTTGCGGGCCAAGATAGCCCTGATTGCCCTGATAACCTTGTGAACCTACATCGCCCTGAGCACCCTGCGTTCCATCAATACCGGCAGGCCCTTGAGAACCTTGCTGTCCTATGCCAATATCGCCTTGATTACCTTGCGGTCCAAAATCTCCCTGCCAACCTTGATTCCCTTGAACACCTGTATCGCCTACATTACCTTGATTTCCTTGCGCACCAACATTTCCTTGTGGACCTTGAACACCATCAACACCTATATCGCCTTGATTTCCCTGATTGCCCTGATTTCCCTGATTGCCTTGTGTACCAATATTTCCTTGCGGTCCTTGGACGCCATCAACACCAATATTACCTTGGCTGCCTTGATTTCCTTGTGCTCCTATCTCACCTACTTCGCCTTGATTTCCCTGACGACCTTGATTTCCTTGTGTTCCATCTATACCAACATTCCCTTGTGGGCCTTGAACACCATCAACACCAACTGGTCCTTGCCATCCTTGATTACCTTGTGGACCACCTGCTCCAACACCAAGGTCATAAAATTCAACATCAAGAAAATGATTCCAATCCAAATTTTTGAACTGTCTCGATACTGCAACAAAAGCTAAATCGACATTGATAGGCGAAGTGAAATTGTAAGCTGATTCAATACTACCATTCCATGTAAACCAATTTATCGTATAAGTACCAGCAGCAAAACTCAAACGACCATAAACAATATTTCCGCTACCATCATTGATAGCATCGCCAGAAGCATGATTTCGAATGAAAAGACGATATGGCCTCGTCGAATCAACAATTACACCTTCAACAGTAGACGAACCCTGACCATTGTTGTGATTTGTAATTGTCTTTATTGGACCATCAAAAACTGTTGTGCTGGTGCCAGTACCAACAGCTACATTGCTAAAACCTGCTTGACGAAGTGCCTCAATCAAAAACTTATTTGCAATGTCTTTTATTGACAACTCAGCAGAGTCATACCAATTCGGCTCTCCAATAAGGTCTTTTAACAATGTTCGAAGAATATTCAAATCACCTTCAAGATTAATTTGACCTTCAGCTACAGGTTGAGTGTGGACACTGGCAACAGCGTCATCGTACGCCGCCGAAGCCGAAACTTGAATTGACTGTCTTAGTATGCTTCTATCACCCATAGCTATTTCTTCAGATACCCACACATAATCCAGTCTTTTGAATGTGTGTAGGTTTCTTTCATTTCAAAGGTTTGGTCATCGATAATCGTAAATCCATCATCATTTTCTTGCGAAACCAATAACCCACGCACTGCAACAGCAAGAGACTCCTCCACAAACCTATGCGGTGTGATAAACCGTTTACCAGGTATGATTGTTGTCAACTCGCTCTGACCAACCCAATCAAGCTCTGCTCCACCAGCAGCAGGCATTGTATCGCCAGTAACCGATTCCGGCAAGGTCTCTTCCAAAACACAAAATCGCGTAAATACTGTTCCGATTCGGAAATGATACACTTTGCCATTTATGACTACTCTATCAGTATTTTCCGCCTCGTAAATGATTGTCCCCTCGCCAAGCATGAAATTGTCTTCATTCGGGTTTCTGGCCTTAACTCGCTCAGATTCACCGAGATAGAATTCTCTTATTACACGCCATTTGCGCATAGTTTCCTCTAAAGTTCTATCATTTCGTCATTTATGACGATTAACAGAGACTGCATAGCGAAGACACAATATCACCTATGCTTCATATTATAGGGAAATATAAAATAAAATTTCAGGCTGGAATGACCAAAAAATTTTTGAGAGCAAAAGCTCAATCAAGAAAAACAACCCGATGAGAGAAAACTTCCATATTTCCAGCAACCCGATGCCAGAAAGAAAACTTAAGTGTTTTGTGATCAGAATGAGTAATTTTGCCACGTACGTAAACAGTCATATCGCGACGCATTACCGTCCATCCCCAACGCACGGCATCTGGGTCTTTTTTGATGATTTGCTGATACCTCTTTTCGCTAATCCCTTCAGGATGCTTGCGACAAACATAAACCGTTTTGCCACCTTCCCGAATCAACTCTTCTGCCACATGAGGTTTACCACCATTGCTACGCACCAATGGCTCTTTCTTCATAATGAGACTTTCATCGAGCTTCAAATCCGGACAAGGAATAAAAAACCATTCACCTTGGCGAATAAAGCCTGCATTTCTGCGTTTGTTACGGCTTCTCTTTTTCACTCGTTTCTTGCGTTGCGAGTCGGCAGCTTCTTTTGGCTTGAGTGACTCTTTGGCTGCCTCGACAGTTCCTGCATGACTTGAAACACCAGCAACAAACCAATGACGTTCGTCATGACCGCAGAGGAATTTCTCCTTGCCTGTTTGCAAAAGCAAATGCCGATCTTTTGGTTTGACTTGCACAACATCAAAATCGATATCTTCCCCCAAACGCAACTTGATGTCAAAAAACTCTCCCTTTTTGTCATGCTTGACATCGATTTCAAAATTGCTACCGCTACGCAGAACATTGCTTTCGCTTACTTTCAAGCGAGCACCCATCTTCTCAAACTTTTTTGCTACTGCTTCCATAATGCACCTGCCAAAATGAAGAAAAAAGAAGCTCGGCGGCATAAGCCTATCTAACTAAACAAGCAGTACCGAGCTATTCCACTATTTCGTCATATCAACAAACTTTACCGCACCGGGTTTGAACGCAGAAAGATACCGCTTAATCACCGAGTGAGGTCTACGAGCATACGTTTCAGACCTCAGCTCAATCTTCCCATTCTGAGCTGCAATCACACGCCAGTAAAAATTTTGATTTGATGCCCTGCTTCGTGATTTGAGCAATTGAACAACATACATTACCTTCACTGCAATCTCCTTTCATAGTATTGAAAGTAAGGATTGGCGACCTAACCGTTCTGAGCTCCCTCGCCGCGTGAGATCATTGCTCAGATTAACGTTCGAGTTCGGGCCAGAACTATGCGGTATTGCCTCACCTACGGGCTGGCTTTGGCTCCTGCCTATAGTCCCTCCACCGTATCCTCACCTTCAAAGAGCAAAAACAGTATCGACACCAAAAACCGTTGAGAGCATTCTTTTTATGGCTTCCAGTACAGGTCTACTTACGTAGATTACTGCCTTTGGCACGCAAGAAGTCGTTACCTTCTCCATGCTCACCGCTTCTTCCTGCTACATATGACGGTTCAGAATTACCATCCCCGTCAAACAGGGTCAGATTAGGCTACCTTAGAGCCCTCAGTGAGAAGTATCTCTCAACTGAAGCGTGTCGAGCCTGTTAAAGAACGTTTACTATGGCAGAGACTCGAACTCTTCCTTTCTATCAAAAGGTAACGCTCTTGATAGAAGGCAGACCCAATTCATTAAGTCGCTCCGTCACGAGCCAACAAAATGAACATCGTCACACCACAGTAATTATAAAACAGCTAACGAACTTTTTCGCAGCTAACAAAATATTTGCAGCACCAATAAGTGAATAGGGCAAACCAGCGTGGTACTTTTATTGTACCCAATAGCTGTTGTAGTCTTTCCCACTGTCAATGTGTCTATCCACACCTGTCACCGTTTCTTTTTACGGTCGCCATCGTACCTATAACGTGTACGCCCGTTTGTGGTCTTTGCCAACTGTCAGCGGTCTCTGCCAGCTGTCGGAAGTTTACCACCCTTTCGGTCTGGTGTCCTTCTCTTTCTTTGGCTAACAAGCATTCAATGAAGTATCCCTACTCGGAAGCGTGCTGAAAATATTTTGTTGTCAAAGAGCAGAGAGAGGAGTTGGGGCCTGTGACTCCTCTCCCTTTTTTGACAGACTTTTGCCTGTCAAAATATCTTCCCGCTCTTCAATTTCAACTCTCGCTGGCACCTCGACATAACGCAGCTTTCCCGTAGAGTGAGGAGGACGATGAGAGAAAACAGTGACATGTCCAGCAAACCAGCGAGAGAAACTTTGAGGCCCAGAATGGTGTAGAGGCGATCCAATGGTGTGGTATGGTAGGTTCCATTCTGGGCCAGAAGAATTTTTGACACCAAAAAGCGAACAAGGTTTTTCTCGCATCTTGCTTTGAAAGATTATAGAAGTAACCCTGTCCTGAAGCGTGTCAAAATCCATTGTTACATCAGCTCGCATTTGTGATTCCGTGGTGGAAACCAATCCTTTGTCTCAGAATTCTTCCTCCACTTCTGAATCCTTTGTTTGAAAGCCTTCAATGTGATCTCGTAATACTCAGCAATTTTGCTTGCTGGTACTCCGTCTTGCCACATGTTTCTGGCAGGCTTCCAACGCAGCTCAAACGTTCTACTTTTTTCACTCATTGTCTTTCTCCTTTCAAAAGACAAAGTACAAATGCGTCATTGCAAAGCACTATCACAAAGTACTTCACAACGCATCGGATAAGCAAAAATCAAAGAACTGTCAGAATATATTATACTGCTTTAGTTCCTCATTTTCAAGGAATTTTTTTGAAAAAATGGAGGCGGCGGGAATCGAACCCGCGTCCTGAATACCGTTATGGCGGACTTCTACGTGTGTAGTTTGTTGATTTGGCTCTAAGGCTTGCGGTTCAACAAACAAGACCGATTCGGTTCTTTCCCGACGCAGCAGCCGCTCTTTCACGGCAGTCACAACTACACTAAGGCGTGTAGGAATCCGAGCGTAGTTTCGACCCTCACGGTTACCACGCACATCTGGCCGGTTTTGGGGGCTGCTCAAGCAGCCATTTTGTAAGTGTTTTCGCCAATTGAATGGCTTAGGCCGATGATTAACGAGGCCAACGACCCATCCTCGACACGCAATCCAACCACTTCGAGTACCAGTCGATCCCAGATTACGCCCCCTGTAGCCTTGTTTCAACCCCTTTTCTGTACTATGAGTATTCATGTGCCTCTAACTACTGATAAACCCTCTAAAAACCTTTCTCAGCTCTATTATATCACTAAGTATAAAAGATTTTTACGAAAAAATCTTTTGCTTTTTTGGTAGACCGGGTGGGACTCGAACCCACAACTGACGAGGCGTATAAGACCTCCGCTCTAACCAATTGAGCTACCGGTCTTTATGACTCTTCATCTATATAACCGAACTCATTGCAACTTACCTTGTGTTCAGTCAAAAAAGGACATTCTTCTGGCGGATCATGCTCAATCAACAATCCCTCAAAATATTGTCCATCTCGCCTATCACGATAAATAGGTCGATGGGGACAAACATAAAGCCTGCCCTCCTCCCAAAGCATTTCTGCTTTTACATCCCAAACCGATTCAGCATCAGGCCAAAATTGGTGTAAACACTTAATACAGACCTGTTTATTCAACTTAACAGGAATGAAGCGTTGTCTTTTTTTCGGCATAGTTGGTGGTCGTGGAGGGATTCGAACCCTCACGCCTTTCGGCACGTGGTCCTAAGCCACGCACGTCTGCCAGTTCCGCCACACGACCTCAATTCTTATTGATATTGAAAGGCAATCCCTTCCAATCTTTCAATTGAACCATATCGTGAAAATCACAATCTTCACGAGGACAAACAACACTGGGAAATACTTTGCCGTCTTCTTTGATTGTGTGTTCATGCAAACAAGAAACTCTTTGGCATCTCGGACAACGCAAAATCACCAATGGAGAATTCTTCGAACTGAAAAAATGAATATCCCAAGCGCCTTCTCCAGAGACTTGAATATTCGTATCGCCATGTATGAACTCTACCATAGCATTTTATTCCCTATTTTTGACCCCAATTATTCCACTCAAGATGAGACAGTGCTTTCATAAAAGCAACGAACTCAGCGTCAGCGTCTTCTTGGCACTTATGACATTGTGTCATTCTGGAAAGTTCCCACCGCCTTGCAGCACCGTATAACCTTTTCAAACTCGACAGCAAAATTTTCTGCTTATTGAGTCTGTGTTTGAGTGTTTCGATTTCAATTTGCTTTTGGTCTATCATCTTTGAGTATAAACAATTTGATATCGCACTTAGGACAATAAGCATCAAATACGTGATCACCAGTACTATGTTTTGCAAATTTCAATTGCACTTGGTCTACATCACCAGTAAATCCGCATTTTGAACACTCCCAAATTTTCATTTATATTTTCCTTAAAAGTGGTCGGGGTGACTGGATTTGAACCAGCGACCTCTTGACCCCCAGTCAAGCGCTCTACCAAGCTGAGCCACACCCCGAATCATTTCTTTTTTCTTCCAAAAGACGGCCCGAACTCTTGAACAACTTTCCCATAGCCACCTTTCACCCTTCCCTCAAACATAATCTCAAACTCACCAGGTTTATTTTCAGCACAAGTCACTCGAACCAAAGACGCATCTATGTCATCCGACTCAACTTTGATAAGTTGGCCATCCCTACCAAATTCACCTGCATGAAAAGCCTTAATCAATTCATCGAGCGTTTTATACTTCGACATCTGACTTTCCTTTCAAAAGTTTCAAATGCTGTTGCAAATATTCTCCGACTACTTGTGCTGTAGGTGTATATGATTTTGCCTCATAAGGCGGAGTTCCTGTATATTTACCTTTGGGCCATGAACGAAATATCCATGCCGAAGGTTTGCGCTCACTCAAATGCACAACATAATCAACATCTCCTGTGTCACCATTTTGAAATCGTTTCCAAACTTCAGGGTAGCATGGCTCACATTCGATTCCAGCAATGTACGAGAAAAACTGATTCGTCTCGCACATCCATAACATTGATTTTGGTGGCTTGGAAGCGTTGATCAAATGTGCAAGAAACTGGCTGTCAATATGCTGTCTGAACCAATGAAACCAACGTACAAGATAACCAAAAGCAGGGTTCAACAACCGCATTATCCAAGCACGTATTTTGACATTGAATGGGTTGTCCAATTTTGCACCGCAGTAAATGGCAAATTGAAGTGCAGCAGGGCCAGCAAAAGCTTGCGGCTTCTTTCGATACCAATAGCCTTCCATCGTTTCAGACTTTATCCAATCACTACTCACTTGCATCGGAGCGTAATTCCTTGCATCAGGACCAACTTTGAGAAGGTTCTTCAAATAACCTTCGCACTTCTCGGCAAGCTTTTCGTCATTAACTAAATGACAAGCACCACAGAGCAATCCCACCCATGCCATACCGTCAATGAAGTTTGTATAGCCATATGGAATCTGATGGTTGTAATAATAGTCACTATCATTAAAAGCTTCAAGAACTCTTTGACGAGCTTCTTGCAAATCCATCAGCTACTCCTTCTTTTTCTTACGTTTCTTTTCTTCAGGAAGAAAACCATACTCTTTTGCTATACCGCAATCGAATCTATGTTCGCAACAATATCCACAAAAGAATTCTCTCATTACCCAACCAAACTTATCAATAAAATCTGCAACTGCTTTGTTTTCATTTTCAATATGCTGAAACCATTTATGGTCACCCAAATGCTTGTTTATGATCCGCAACTGAGCTTCGGCAAAAGGTAGCAGGTGTTTGCACTTAGGAGCTTCCATGATGCACCTCCAAAAATAAGGTCGCCAAATCTACACATCATTTCATCTCCTTTATCTCAATGTCATATACTTTTGTCGAATATACTCAACTGCTTTCCTGCGTTGCTCGTCTATCCAACCATCTCCAAACAACTTGGCAGTTGCTCCATGTTCATGATGAACATAGGTCCCAATACTCAGCCCAAGCTTTTTGCCTGTCCTCTTCAAGCGTTCACAGTAATCGTTGTCTTCTCCGTACGCAAAAATTTGCTCATCAAACAACCCAGTCTCTTCCACAGCTTTTCTTGTGAGTAGCACACAAAAGAAATTCAACAGACTTGTTACAGGAAAAATCCTCAATCCAAACAAATCATGCAACATCTTTGCTCTTTCTTCGTGATCTTCATTCTCAAAATGCGGTATCTCTACAGACCTTATTTGTGGCCTGATTTCATCGAGCGTCTGAAAATTTCCCTCTGAAGTAACTGGCCCTATCACATCAAACTTCACACTTTCTAAAGCTTCAATCAAGTAATTTAACCAGTTCTTCGTAACAATCACATCGTTATTCAACAAAACAATGTAATTGGCTTGTTCATCAAAAAGAAATTGGCGCAACCCTTTATTGACTGCTCTTGCAAATCCAAGATTCTTGTCAAAACGAAATAACAACCAATCTTCAAGCTTTGCATCACACACTGTTTGAATTTGTCGAACATGTTCTTCATCAGAACCATTGTCTATCCACAACACTCGATAATCTTTCGTGTTCGCAGCAACAGACTCAAAGCAACGCTTTGTCAGCTCTGCTTTTTGGTACGTAACAATGATTATGTCAGTCTTGCTCATTTTTTATGGAGCGGATGATGGGAATCGAACCCACACCTTCAGCTTGGGAAGCTGACGTTCTACCACTAAACTACACCCGCCTATCTTCTAAAAATGGAGCGGCTGAAGGGAATCGAACCCTCATAACAAGATTGGCAACCTTGCGCTCTACCACTGAGCTACAGCCGCATGGAGCGGGCGAAGGGAATCGAACCCTCGTGACCAGCTTGGAAGGCTGGAGCTTTACCATTAAGCTACACCCGCTCATTCCTTAAATCGATAACCAAGACTTTCTTGGTTTCCCAAATCAAGAAATACTTTGAAACTATCCTTAGAGCACGGAGATGACACAACGATCATTGTTTCGCCTTTCTTTCGTGCTTCATCAACTGCTTTTCGAAGTTCCTCTAATGTTGTTTCGGTAATCTGTATCTCCGATTGTTGAACCGTGACACAGCTCATTTGTTTCCCTCAAGTCTTACCAGCTCTGCTTCAATTTTCAAATTCCGGAAAGGTTGACCCGTGTATTCAGTATCTTCCCATTTTGCTTTTACACCATAGATAGAAAAATCTTTGTCCAAACCAGCCTCGTGTAAATATCTTTCAGCGCTTTCACGTGAATACCAAACAGAACCTCCCACAGCCTTCTTTGGCGTTCCTTGTTCACGAAAGTAACGCTCATACTCTTTGGTTTTTCCCACCGTGTAGAGCATGTTCAATCCACCGTCGGCATCCAATAGAGCAAAGCAAAAACAACGAAGACTGGCACACCAACCATGCACAAAATGATAATTGCAATAAGAAACTTATCAAACCATGTCCCTTTGTATTCATAAGGCTCGATGTCATCAAACATTTTGCCTCTCCTTGAAAGTGGTCGGGGTGAGAGGATTTGAACCTCCGACTTCTGCGTCCCGAACGCAGCGCTCTAACCAGACTGAGCCACACCCCGATACTCTCTTAACGCTTCTCTTGCTTTTTTGCCCTGATCTAATTCGATAAAAGTCACCCAATCGTAATTGACAGAAGTTCCTTTTTCCCAATTGTCTTTGTTGGCGTAAAACTCCAACGCTTTCACCAACTCATTCATTAGTAAAACCCTTTCTTCTTTCCCCACGTTAGCCAAATATGACACAGCTTATCATATCTACCTTGAACTGAATCAACAATAAAAGGCTGTTCCGATTTAGGCAAAATACGAACTAAAGCCACTAAAGGTAACCAACCTTTATCATTTTCCAATTCCTCAAACAGCCATGGAACAGCCTTCATCCCCATTTTCAAAATTCGAATGAAAGCTGGATGCTTAACCATTTCATTATGGCTTGAAGAAAACATTACCTTTAGGTCATGGTTAACTTCTACCACGTTCAAAAGAAACTCTGTTTTCAACTTTTCATCATCCATCACATCACAAAAACTGCCGCAGCTATTGCAGTAGCCCAAATACCATTTGCCGTACCCTCAGCTACTTGAGTTACATTGGTTGTTTTGTAAATCTTTCCATCAAGCTTCCAAATCTCTTTTCGCTCATTCCAACTTTTGTCAAGGTCAATCTTAATCCCTAATGTTGTTGCCAACATAGAGGCAGCTAAATCTTCAGCATAGCTTCCTGCCTTTTTCTCTTGTTCACCAAACGAATGGTGCTCAGACAAATAACCATGCAAGCTTTTGTCTTTTGGAACCGCAAGCCCAACCGATGAAGCTATCAATCTCCTGTTCTCATTTGTTTCATTTCTGGCTTTCACAACAAAAACGATTTGTCCCGTTTTCAATTTTTCCAAACCTTTGTTTCTCGAAACAATCTTGCAATGAGGTGGAAATATGCTGGATACGTCTACTAAATTAAATCGTGCAATTCCAGCTTTCCTCAATGCTTCTTCGAAACTGGTCAACTTGTCCTTGTGATAGCCCACTCCTTTCGTAAGAAAAATTTCCTTAGCAACAAGCTGATACATGATATTCTCCTATTTGGTGGAGACGAGGGGATTCGAACCCCTGACCTCCGCATTGCGAACGCGGCGCTCTCCCAACTGAGCTACGTCCCCTTATGAATAATCCTTTCAGCAATTCCAAAAATAGCTCTCCTTCCAACCCAGCCATTTATTCTGCCTCGATTGTTTCCAATCAAAAAACGCTTACCATCTATGGCTTTTATCAAGTGCAAATAATCACATCCTTTTACTCGAACCAAAACTATGTCATCAACTTTGAATTCTTTGCATGACGAAAGTACTACTGTATCGCCATCATTAACTCTTCCTTTCATCGAATAACCGCGAGGCTTAACAGTAACGGTTTCTCCTTTCAACAACCTCTCTTTAGCATGCTTTGCCCAACTCATAAATTTGGCTCTGGTCCATAAGGCCAAACTAAATACTGCATCTCATCTTGTTCGTAAACAGTAAAACCTCTTCCAATTCTTCGTCTTGTACGGCCCTCACGACAAACTTTGCAGAGATTGTTTTCTAATGCTCTCTCGTCGTCAAAACCAGTGCCACACTTATGACAATGAAACGCATGACCAGATATCTTTACCATCTTCCAAAGATTGCAAAAATCCTGAACCAACGCTTCTTCTCTTTTTTGTCTTTCTTCTGAAGAGATTCCTTCTTCTATAACAGCTCGAATAGCAAAATGAACCATTTCATGCAGGAAATAGTCCTTTGGAGTTTCTTCACCTGTATTGCTATATGGATAGATTATTCCTTTTTTGATCTTCGAATTGCAAGAGCATTGCCCAGTATATTCAGCTTCTGTATCATAAATGATCTCCCAATCTTTCAACAACCTGAGCTTTGTTTTCCAAAACGAAATCTCTTCTTTCCATCTCATCTCATCTGAATACGACTGCTCAGTCAGGACTCGATCCTTACAAGTTATCCAATGACCTGAAACTATTGAACAGAGCGAACCATAACAAGCTTTTTTTCTTTGTGAACAATACCCGCAATGAAAATCATCTGGAAGTTTTTCAGTCATCCTCGTTTCACCATAAAAACGCAAATAAAGCTTTTGAATCCACAGTTTTTACAAACAACACACTTTTGAGGTGGTTGACCGACTTTTATGCTATTGTCGACAAACTGCAATTCTTCTTTGCAGTTTGGACACTCAACTCCAGTTAAACGCCGATTCTGCCAACGACGTTTAACTTCAGCGTTATTTTCTTCAATCGTTAACATTCTTCAAATTGGTCGGAGTGGCCGGATTCGAACCGGCGACCTCTTGGTCCCAAACCAAGCGTGCTACCAAGCTGCACTACACTCCGACGTGTTTTTCATACAGCTTTAGCCCTTGTTTTCTTGCAACCCTAATCATATCCATAGTGCCTATGGAACCCGAAAAACAAATCGCAACCAATGCATCAGCGTACCAAGCCATCTCCCTATTGCGTATTGGCCCAGCTTGCTTTCCAAATTCACTCCAATGAGCAGGAAAACGCTTAACAGGAACATTGTGCTCTTTTGCCCAACGCTCCCCAAGTCTGTCTACTCCTCTTGCACAACCGCTCACTACTTCAGTGATTTCAAAACCCGACTCTGCTATAACCTTGCAAACCAATTCGTAATCTTCGCAGTCTCGTGAACCAGCAATAATCGTTTTCATTTCCAAATACAAACCAAGATGTCAATGTCAACATCACGAAAAACCTCTCGCAACATTTCCCTTACTCTACCCCATTGTAATCTGTCAAGCCCACAGCCTATTTTTGGCATAGCAAGCTTTTTAATGTCTTTCACCTTTACCAATTCGCACATCTTTCTCAAACTAATTTCCAAGGATTGATAAGTTGGTTTTCCACTGCTACGTCTTTTGGTAATCAAATTGAACACTCTGCCAGTGAGAATACAAGCAGGACTTTCCAAAGACTGACCGCTATTTTGAATCTGTCCTCGCAAATTGAATTTTCTTTGCATTGGGACAGCAATGCCTGCACCCATTCTCAAATCGGTAGCGATGCAGTGAGCCAGATAATAGCTATCATCTACCGTGAACAGGTCTTTGTATTCTTCTGTGATAGTCATTGTGTTTGGCACGCCCGACAGGACTCGAACCTGTGCTTCAAGCTCCGGAGGCTTGCGCTCTATCCATCTGAGCTACGGGCGCTCAACTCATCCTGTAAGCATGACCGTTACTGCAAGTATCGGCATTACAAGACAATGTTTCACACGGAAATTCATTGCAAACAAATGGAAAAGGACAACTGATCCTTTGCCATCGTTTCTTTTCACCTTTTTCGAGAACAGCAATAATTTGCACTCCCACTTCAGGGTACTCACGCAGAAACTGAACTACCAACCTGAACATTTCTTCACGGCGGATTTCGTAATCACACTCAATCTTTAGTGGGAAACGCTTTTTTGCCATTTAGCTCGTTCTCAAGCTGTTCAATCGCTTTCCACATATCTTGCCCAACTACCTCCCAATCTGATTTTAGTGCTTCAGCATCAGACCTACGCAGAATTTCACGTGCTCGTTCCATCCCAAATGAACCAGACAAATCAAGCACTGACGTAGCACCATAAAGAAAATCTTTCCAACTCACTCCTGACACTCCTCGAAAGATTTAAGCTGTTGTGGTTTTACGTCGTTATGCTCGTGAGCAGATTCCATCAACTCAATCAAGCCTTTTAGCGTAGTTTTTGCAAACATTCCTGCTTCGGAACCCACGTCACTCAAAACCTGTTTGAGCTGGATGGAATAATGCTTGGCATTATCACCCCGGATGAAAATCCCAGACCAATCATCTCCAAATTTCATCTTGCCTGTTTCTGGTCTGCACATTGTTTCTCCCTAAACAACTGCCTCTTTATTATATAGCCAACTATCAAACTTTTTCAAAGAAAAAATGGTGGAGCGCGGAGGAATTGAACCTCTTCGCCCAGCCACCCCACTTATTTGGTAACGGGCAACGGTTTTACAGACCGCCGTGGGGAACACGCTCCGGTTGGAGGGTCATGGAGGAGTTGAACCTCTCGCCAGCCGCCTCACTTTTTTAAGGCAACGGTTTTGCAGACCGTCGTGAGGAACACGACCCAATGGCGGGAGTGCAGGGACTCGAACCCCGAAGTTCGAACTGATAATTGGCGGGAGTGGCAGGAATCGAACCCGCAACAAAGGATTTGGAATCCCCCGTTTTACCAATTAAACTACACTCCCAGACATTTATACCAACCACTTTCACGAGCAGTTTTTCTCCTATGACAATTTGCACATCTTACTACGCACTTCTTCAATTCTGCTTTTATCTCAGACCATTTTCTGCCGTTAGCTACCATTGTTGAAATTTCCACTTCCTTTCCATCCACATGATCAAAATCCAAAACTACAAAATCACTTTCTCCACAATCAACACAAGGATGTCTTCGGCAGTACTCAAAAAGATGTCCGTACACTTCTATTTTGTACTTAAGCCGTCCCTTCTTTGCTCTTCTCTTATAAACATCCTTGTTGTTCAAATAGTGCTGTCTGTTATAATGCTTCATACACACACGGCAAACAGAATGTCTGAGATTCCTTTCTTTCTTCTTAAATGAGAATTCCTGCTCGTCTTTTTCCAAATGGCAATGTGAGCAAATCTTTTTCATTATCTGCCCTCCATCATAAGTTTTTTGTTTATAGGCAGATATAAAAAAATTATTGCATTTGGAATCCGATCAAGGTCCATTGCTTTCTGGATGGCTAATCCGTACTTACTCTGAACCTAAACTTGGTGTCGAGGGTCGGAATCGAACCGACATCTCTGGCTTTTCAGGCCAGCGCTAAGACCACATCAGCTACCTCGACATAAATTCAGCACCAAAAAGCGCATGAGCATAGTTAACCGGGACCACCCAACGCCTGAATCGAACAGGCAGGCTCTTTTTTTCAAAAAGAGAAGTAGGCCCATACTGAAGCGTGCTGAAAGAATTAAAAGGCACCAAAAAACGCAAAGAGTTTACATAACGCGTGCTACCATTACACTACCCTCCATCATAGTTGGAGGGTCAGGAATCGAACCTGAACTACGTCCTCCTAAAGGAAGTATCTCTTCACTGAAGCGTGCCTTTTATTTGTCTGGAGCGGCATACGAGAATCGAACTCGTGCCTTAACGCTGGCAACGTTACGTGCTACCTGCTACACCAATGCCGCATATGGTGGAGCTGAGGGGACTCGAACCCCT
>Ga0180431_10001226_pt1 | contig 36110 bp, 41 predicted proteins | sample SS_ome_11_FD_132459 | JGI IMG/M metagenome (GOLD analysis project Ga0180431, IMG submission 132459) | Hypersaline lake sediment archaeal communities from the Salton Sea, California, USA - SS_1_MS_1 metaG | ecosystem: Environmental > Aquatic > Non-marine Saline and Alkaline > Hypersaline >... | reverse complement strand
TTCGTTAGCGATCGTTGGCCGGGGGTTCGGTGCCGGGCTCGATGCGGCGGGCGGACAGGAATCCGACACTGGCAACGCAGAACGGCACCACGAAATTGACCGCAATCCGAACCCAGGTCCCGCCGTCATCGCGCCCGGCTGCGATTAGCGCACCCTGGTTCACCAAGGACAGGACCGTTCCCACCAGAAGCGCGGTGGGTCCGGCGGTGCGTACTGTGGCGCCGCGCGCGAACATCGCCACAGCTTCGCGCGGCTGACTCCACCTCTGATCGGGCGTTTGCACGGCGTCAGCCGAAGCGGTCGATGATGGCCGCGGCGATCCGCTCAGGTGCATCTTCTTGCATGAAGTGGTTGGCGTCGGGCAGCTCGACGACAACGTGATCGGCAAAGGTGGCCCGCATCCGGGGAAGCGTCGCCGCGGGATTGAACGCGAAGTCCTTCATGCCCCAGACCAACAGGGCGGGCTTGGCTCCGAGTGTCTCGGGCACGTCGCGGGCGAGGCGCTGCAACAGAGGTCGTGCGGCCCGGATCTGTTTGGGCAGTTCCGCGACGCCTCTGCGAGCCTCGGGTGAGGGCTGTACGGCGCGGTAGTGCTCCATTTCCCGCGGTGTCAGGGTGCGTGTCGTGCCCACCGGAATGAGTCGCTCGACGAAGAAGTTGCGGTTCAGGATCGCGCGTTGCATCGGGCGGCTGGACATCACCCGGCTGAACGTCGTCATCTTCAGACCCTCGGCGGGCCAGAACCACGTGTTGCCCAGCACGACTCCCCGGACCCGGTCGGCGCGGACGGTGTCGACCGCCATGGAGATCGGGCCACCCCAGTCCTGGCCCATCGACAGATATCCGTCCAGGCCGAGGGAATCGACCAGCTCACCGATGGTCCGGGAGTGCTCCTCGACGGTGTAGCCGTATCCGCTTGGCCGGTCGGAGAGTCCGAACCCGAGGTAGTCCGCAGCGATACACCGGAACCGGTCCCGCAAGCCGGCGATGACGTTGCGGTACAGGAAGGTCCAGGTCGGATTGCCGTGGCAGAACAGGATCGGCGGTCCGCTGCACTCATCGATGTAGTGCACCCGGCCGTGGGAACTGTCGAACCATCGCGACTTGAACGGGTAGAGATCGGGGTCGGGTCGGAAGTCTGTGGATGTCATGGTTGTCGCGACCCTGACCGGGGCCCGTGCAGCCACGCCAACCTGCCTAACGATGTGGCGAAGTCCCACAGCGCCTGCCATCCGGCCCGGTGTAGCACCCGAAACAGGACCCGGGCACCGGCCGGCCGAAACCGCGCGGGCACGCCGGCGGGGTCCTGGCCCGCCTGCATCCGGCGCAGCACCGTTTCCACCGCGTCGGGGTCATTCCACATGGCCCGGAACACGACGACACCCCCGGCGTCGATGACGTGCACGGTGTTGGGCATCGCGCCGTAGCGATGGTGGGCCGTTCCCACCTCGTCGTCGACGAGGATGGTCCGCGCTTCGCCGTCCTGGCTCACCGCCAGCCGGGCGTTCGCGATCTTGTCGGCGTGACTGTGATGGGGGCCGATGCGTTCGCCGGGGTGTGCCTCGCGGACGTAGAGGACCAGGAACGTGACGTCGGGGAAACGGTGGGCCAGTGCATTCATCCGGGTGATCCGTCCGGCGTACATCGGGCAGGTGACGCTCCCGGTCTCCAGGACCACCGGCTTTCCACGGTAGTCCGAAAGAGCGACCTCGGATCCGTCGATGCGGGTCGCAGTGAAATCGGGGGCGGGCTCTGCCACCCCGACCCCGCCCAACCGGTCCATCGTGCGGTTGTCGAGGCTGAAGTGCCGATAGTTGTAGGCCGGAGCGTCTGTGGCTGCGGAGGGCTCCGTCATCGTCTCACTGCCTTTCCCGCGGTCGAGGACGTCATGCGAAACCGCCGAGCCACGTCGTCGCGGCGTAGAGGGCACCGTAGGTGCCCACGGCGATGGCGAGCGCACCCAGCAGCCGCCACCGGCGGGCGTGCACACCGGCCAGGCTGCACTGATCACGCCGCCTCAACGTTAACCACACCAGTATTCCCAGGACCAGCAGGCCGCCCAGTCGGAACCACCACGCGAAATTGTCGTAGAGATCATTGGCCCAGACGAAAGCGTTTCCGGCGCTGACGATTCCGAACAGTGCCAGTACGGTGGGGCCCACGCAGCACAGAATGCCGACCAGGCCGCTGCTGATTCCGATGCGCCAGATGGGCAGTCCGGCGGGCCTGGAGACTTGCTCGGCGGGGACCGCATTGCGCCATGCTGCTCGAATCATCGACGGCCTACCTCCCGCAACTAGACTGGTGAGTCCATCAGACCTGCGCCCGCGGTTGCAGCCAAGTGTCAGCACGGTGACACCACTGCGCGTTCGAGTTGCCGATCCTGGTCAGGACGCTGACAATGCAGCCCCTTTCGCCACAGTTTCCCGGCACCGTCGAAAGCAGATGAACATGCCCCGGTGACCGATCGGGGAGCCTGCTTCATCCTTGCAGAACGGATGATGAGAAATGAAACGCTTCACATGGGCCGCGTTTGTCCCCGCTGCTGTGTCGGCAGCCCTGCTACTGGCTCCGAACGCCGCTGCGATGACCCCCGAGCCCGGCTCAGTCCAGGACACCGTGCAACGGCTTAAGGCGGACGGGTTCACGGTGGTCGTCAACCGGCTCGGCAGCGGGCCGTCCCACGCGTGCACGGTCAGCGCGGTTCGCCCTGGCCAGACGATCACCAGAGTGGATTCGGGTGCTCCCGGTGCCGGCACCGATAGCACCACCACCGTGGTGAGCCGGACCATCCACCTGGAGATCAGCTGCTGACCGCCAGCGACGCCTACCGCGGCGTCTTCGCCGCCACGCCGGCGATCGCCCGCCCGTCTGAGGTGTGCGAATGGGCCGCCGTGCGCATCACCGTCGGAACGGTGTGGTGGCGGCCGCCGGAGAGGTTGTCCAGGAACTCCCGCTCTGGGCTATGGGTTCGCGGCCGGGCCTGTCCCGCGCAGCCTCGGCATCGGCGGCGTGTTCTCCACCGTCACAGTCGCGCAATTTCACACCACCGTCTATCTCGCCCACCTCATATTCGGGATGCTGCTCGGGTTCCTGGTGCATCGGTACGGTTCACAGATCACCGGGCTGTGGAGGCCTGCACTGGACCTTCAGCGCCGTGCTCGCCCCCACCGACAGTGACATCATGCTGACAATTGCCGGCCGGCCCAGGAATCCCGTTGCACCGGTGACGGGTTCACAGAGCATGACCACCAACACGACTGATCCCCGCACCGTCGAATTCCCTTCCGGAACGACCCGTACCCGCCATCACCGGGTCGTTGTGGGGGCTGCGGCGATCCTGGCCGGGACCATGCTTGCCGCGCCGATGCCAATTGCCTCCCACGATCTGGGGGTCGCGTCGGCGTCGGCGGCCGCGTGCCCCGCCGTGCAAGTGGTCTTCGCCCGGGGAACAGGTGAGGAACCCGGAGTGGGACGCGTCGGGGATGCCTTCGCCGAGGCACTGCGTACATACATCGGCGACCAGACGCTCGCTACCTATGCCGTCGAATACCCGGCGTCTCTGGACTTGCTCCGGGCCGTAGATGGAGCCAACGACACCAGCTCGTTCATCCAGGAGATGTCGGCGTCGTGTCCGGACACCAAGATTGTGCTCGGCGGGTACTCCCAGGGCGCGGCCGTCATCGGCATTGTCGCCGTGGCCGAACGCCCCGTGCTGGGATTCACCAACCCGTTGCCCCCAACGGCTGCCGACCATGTGGCTGCGGTGGCGGTGTTCGGCAACCCATCGAACCGCCTTCGCGCGCCCCTGACGACCCTGAGCCCACTTTATGGCGACAAGACCATCGACCTGTGCAACGGCGGTGATCCGGTGTGCTCCGACGGCAACGAAAACAGTGCCCACAGTCAGTATGTGCAAGCCGGCCTGGCTGACCAGGCGGCCCGGTTCGTCGCCAACCGACTCTGACCGGGCCGTGCGGGGATCAGCCCGGGTTGATGCAACCGTCCTCGTCAAGGGACAGCAGACCCGAGTGCCCGAAGATGTGACCGACGGCGATGCCCATCCGCTGATACACCACTGCGGGTACCGAGATGTCGGCCAGCCACAGCTCACCGGCCGGTGCTGCCCGCAGCAGGCCCCATTTCGGCAGGGCCAGGGTCAGTGTCGCGGCCGCTCGGATACAGGGATGGCCGACCGCCCCGGACGTGACGTCCAGGCCGCTGGGGGTGTCCAGGGCCAGAACCGGAGCCTGCTGCCTGTTGGCCCAGCGGATCAATGTGGCGACGGTGCCGTGAGGGGCGCCGGCGAGGCTGTACCCCAGCAGCGCGTCAATGATCAGATCTGCGCCGTCGGCCAGTGCGGACACTTCGGCGGGATCGTTGCATTCCGGCAGACCGACCACGGTGACGCCCATCCGGCGCAGGATGGCGTATTGCTGTGCGGGTACGCCCGCCAGCCCGGAAGGGTCCCGGGACAGCAGCACCCTCACGCCACGCCCACGGTTGGCCAAGTGCCGGGCTGCCACCAGCCCGCCCCCGCCGTTGCCGCCACTGCCGGCGAGCACCACCACGCGATTCGGGGCGAACCTGCTGATCGCCAGTTCCGACAGCACCCGTCCCGCGTTCTCCATCATCCGCACCAGATCGATCTGGATGTCTTCGATCATGATGCGATCGATCTCACGCATCTGCGCCGCGGTCACGGCGGGGCAGCAAAGCGGCTCCAGCGGCGCCGATCTGTCGCAGCCACCCTGGGGCATGGCGTAATCCTTCGATGGCCGGTCAGGCCAGATCGTCCAGCGCCGTTTCAATGGCGCGGTGGAAGGTGGGGTAGGCGTAGATCATCTCGCGCAGCGTCTGAACCGGCACCTGGGCGTGGACGGTGATCGCCAAGGCTCCGAGCACTTCTCCGCCGGCCGGGCCGACGGACGTCGCCCCGACGAGCACACCGCGATCGGCGTCCTCGACGAGCTTGATGAATCCCTCGTTGCCGGCCTTGTGAATCCACCCGCGTGAGGACGACGGGATCTGGGCCAGCCCGATCCGCACCGACAGCCCGTCCGCCCGCGCGGCCGCCTCGGTGAGGCCGACCGAACCCACCTCGGGATCGGTGAATGTCACCCGCGGCACAGCCCGGTAGTCCGCCGGTTCCGTTCTCTCGCCGAGGATGTCGCTGGCGGCGATGCGGGCCTGATACATCGACATGTGGGTGAACTGGCCGCGACCGATCACGTCGCCGATCGCCCATACGCCGTCTGCGGCCCGCATGCGGCCATCGACGCCGATGGTGGCGCTCTGATCGTCGAGTCCGACGGCGCCGACCCCGAGTGCTGTGAGGTCGGTACTGCGCCCGGTCGCGACCAGCAGCTGCTGGGCATGACGGATGTCGCCGTCGTCGAGGTGGACGGTGAAGCGTTGCCCGTCGTGTTCCACCCGGGCTGGGGATACACCGGTAATCACGGTGATGCCTTCGGCGGCGAAAACCTCGCCGATCAGCTGACCGGACTCGGGTTCGTCGTGGGAGAGCAGTCGGCTGCGCACCAGCATGGTGACCGATGTGCCGAAGCGGGCGAATACCTGAGCGAACTCGCTGGCGACCGGGCCGCCACCGAGCACCATCAACGACGCGGGCACCTCGGTGGCCGCGACCGCGTCCCGGTTGGTCCAGAAGGGCGTGTCGGCGAGTCCCGGGATCGGCGGAACCGCCGGCTTGGTGCCCGGGTTGAGCACGATCCCGGTCTTCGCGTGGAATATCCGCGGCCCCTCGGCGGTGTCGACGGTGACTTCACCGGGCGCCGTGATCCGGCCCCAGCCCCGCACGAACTGTCCACCGGCTTCTTCGAACCGTTGCACCGCGACCGTGTCGTCCCAGTTGTCTGTCGCCTCCGCGCGGATCCGGGCGGCGACCGGCGTCCAGTCAGGCTGGGTGGTCGCCGAACCGGCCAGCACCGACACGCGGGCGGCTTCGGCCAGGCTGTTGGCGGCCCTGATCATCATCTTGGTCGGAACGCATCCGTAGTACGGGCATTCGCCGCCGACGAGGCGGCCTTCCACGGCGGCCACCGTCAGCCCGGCGCGGGCCAGCCGGGTCGCGGCCGCTTCACCGCCGGGCCCCATGCCGATCACCACAACGTCTACGACTTCTGGATCCGGCATATCTGCGCCTCCGTCCCAGCAGCCTAGAGCTGCCAGTCCTGGGCTCCGTCGTTCTGGGTGTAGAGCCCGCCGTCGGTGTTCTTGACCACGACGGGATCTCCGCTGCCGAAATTGTCGTAGAACCATTGGGCGTTGGCCGGGCTGAGGTTGATGCAGCCGTGGCTGACATTCCTCGTTCCCTGAGCGGCTGTCGACCACGGTGCGCCGTGCACGAAGATGCCGGCGTTGGAGAGTCGGGCGGCGTCCTTGACGTCGATTCGGTACCCCTCCGGCGCATCGACCCGCAGCCCGAATGTCGAGGAGTCCATGACGATGTCGGCGAACTTCTCCAGCACGTAGTAGGTGCCGTTGGGTGTTTCCCACTCGGGTTTGCCCAGTGAAACCGGGAACGTCTTGACCACTGTGCCGTCGCGCACGATGGTCATCTGTTTGGTGGTGTCATCGACGGTTGCGACCAGTGATTCGCCCACACGGAAGCTGGAGCGGGTACCGGCGGCGTCGATGGTGACCCGCGTGCCCGCGGGCCAGAAGTCGATCGGCCGCCAGCGCACCTGGGTGTCGCTCATCCAGTAGAACTTCCCCGGCACCGCAGGACTGGACGAGATGTGGATGGCGCTCTCGGCCATCGGCCGGTCGGCGATGGGGCGCTGAAAGTTGATCACGATCGGCTTGGCGACCCCGACCTGCGAGCCGTTGACGGGGTTGAAGGACGGCGGCACAAAGGGCGGCTCGCCGATGAACGGAAGCGGATTCTGGCCCGCGGCAATGCCCCCCCAACCCGCCGCCGGTACAGCAACCGGCGCGGCAGGCTGCGCCGGAAGTTCCGCCAGTTCCGCCAGTTCCACCAGTGGCTCGGTGGGTGTGGGCGCAGACGGATAGCCCGGCGGGGCAACGTCGGGCTCAGCGGAGGCCGGCGGGCTGGTGAGGACCACCGCCCCCAACATCCCGGCCGCCACGATCGCGATGACCCGTCGAATAGACGTCGGTGCAGACATGGTCGACCTCCTTGTGCGCGGCGATACTGAATTCGCGCAATGACTTCTCAGTGGGTGATGTGACCAGTGAATCCACCTCACCGCCCGTGATCGGACCAACTGTCAGGACGATGACACAAGCGGCCGGACTGGCAGGGACAGTGCCGCGCAGGGTTGCCTGTGTCAGCACGCTGACAGTGAACTGCGAGATGAGGCAGGCGGCGTTGCACACTGGCCCCGGCACCCGAACGCGACGGAGTCGGTGCGGCCGTAACCGACGAGAAGCAGGTGGCTTGGGATGGATGCCAAGAAGGACCGCGACGAGGTTTTCGTCGAGTACACCAAGTCGATCTGTCCGGTCTGCAAATGCGTGGTCGACGCACAGGTCAACATTCGCAGCGACAAGGTCTACCTGCGCAAGCGATGCCGCGAGCACGGCGAGTTCGAGGCGCTGGTCTACAGCGACGCGCAGATGTACATGGACTCACGCCGATTCAACAAGCCGGGCACCATCCCACTGACCTTTCAGACCGAGGTCCGGGATGGCTGCCCATCGGACTGCGGCCTGTGCCCGGACCACAAGCAGCACGCCTGCCTGGGTCTGATCGAGGTCAACACCAACTGCAACCTGGACTGCCCGATCTGTTTCGCCGACTCCGGGCACCAACCCGACGGCTACTCCATCACGCTCGAACAGTGCGAACGGATGCTGGACGCCTTCGTCGCCGCCGAAGGCGAGCCAGAGGTGGTGATGTTCTCCGGCGGCGAACCCACGATCCACAAACACATCCTGGCATTCATCGACGCCGCCCAGAACCGCCCGATCAAAGCAGTCAACCTCAACACCAACGGGATTCGGCTGGCCACCGATCGACGGTTCGTCGCCGAACTCGGCGCCCGCAACCGGCCGGGCCGCCCGCTCAACATCTATCTGCAATTCGACGGATTCGACGAACGGACCCACCGCGCGATCCGCGGAAAAGACCTTCGGGACATCAAGGGTCGCGCCTTGGACAACTGCGCCGAGGCAGGATTGACCGTCACCCTCGTCGCCGCGGTCGAACGCGACGTCAACGACCATGAACTCGGTGCCATCATCCGCTATGGGATCGGCCATCCCGCAGTCCGGTCGGTGGCATTTCAGCCCGTCACCCATGCGGGCCGACATCTGGAGTTCGATCCCCTGACCAGGCTGACCAATCCCGACGTCATCCACGGCATCGCAGCCCAACTGCCCGAGTGGCTACGCGCGGATGACTTCTTCCCGGTACCGTGCTGTTCCCCGACCTGCCGCTCGGTCACCTACCTGATCACCGACGGCCACAACGTGGTCCCGATCCCGCGCCTGCTGAACGTCGAGGACTACCTAGACTACGTATCCAACCGGGTCGTTCCCGACTACGAAATCCGGACCGCGTTGGAAAAACTCTGGAGCGCATCGGCTTTCATCGGCACCGACACCACCACCGAGCACCTGAACCGGGCCGCGCAGGCACTGGACTGCGCCGACGCGTGCGGGGTGAACCTGCCCGAGGCGCTGGCGGATCTCACCGATTCGGCCTTCATGATCGTGGTCCAGGATTTCCAGGACCCGTACACCCTCAACGTGCGGCAACTGATGAAGTGCTGCGTTGAGGAGATCACCCCCGATGGCCGGCTGATCCCGTTCTGCGCCTACAACTCGGTGGGCTACCGGGAGCAGGTGCGTGCAGCGATGACGGGGGTGCCGGTGGCTGATGTCGTACCCAACGCGACACCCCTGCAACCGATCCTGAACCCTTCCCCGCACGGCTCGAAGACCGCCGGTACCGGGCGCACCTCGCCCATCGCCTCCGACACCACCAACGTCGGACAGAAGGCGGTCCGCCGATGACCAGGGCGGAGGACATCAAGTCCTGTTGTGCGGCCGCCTACTCCTCCGATGCCGCGGCTCTTCTCCTCGGGGACTCCTATCATCCCGGCGGTGCCGCGCTGACCAGGCGGTTGGCGAGGTTGATGAGCCTCAGATCAGGCCAGCGGGTGGCCGATATCGCCTCGGGGCCCGGAGCCACCGCCCGGCTGCTGGCCGCCGAGTACGGCGTCACCGTCGATGGCGTCGACTTCGCCGAGCACATCGTGCAGCGCTCCAGGGAGACCTCGGAGCGACTCGGCCTGGCCGACACGATCCGCTTCCATGTCGGGGACGCCGAACGGATCCCCCTGCCCGACAACACCTTCGGCGCGGTGGTGAGCGAGTGCGCGTTCTGCACCTTCCCGGCTAAGACCGCCGCCGCCGCGGAGTTCCAGCGGATCCTGCGCCCGGGGGGCTACCTGGGTTTGGCCGATGTCACCGTCGCAGACACCGGCCTTCCGGAGGAACTGCGCACGTTGACGGCCTGGGTCGCCTGTGTCGCCGACGCCCAAACCGTCGCACGGTACTGCCAGATCCTCGATGAGGCGGGGTTGCGCGTCGTGCACACCGAGTCACACGATCAGGCGTTGGTGCGCATGATCGATCAGATCGAGGCGCGCCTGCATCTGGTCCGCATGACGCGGAAGAACCTGATCATCGCCGCCGGCACCGACGTCGACAGAGTTCTGGAGTTCATCGACCTGGCCCGCCACGCAGTCGCCGACGGGCTGCTCGGCTACGCCCTGGTCATCGCGGAGAAGCCGATACGGCCGTAGGGCGGCGTTCATCGTGACAATCCCCGGACCGGGAAAGGTCAATCTCCTTGTGCTGGAATAGAAGTCGCGCGCCGTCAGCCAGCCGTGGACCGGAGTCTGTCAGCATCGACGATCGTTATTCCCGCGTAGCGGATCGCGATGAGGCCATCGCGCTCGAAATCCTTGAGGATCTTGTTCAGGGACGGCCGCTGCACGCCCAGCATCGCGGCCACGGTGCGCTGCGCGAGTTGGACGGACCCTTCGTCGGCTTCGTCAAGCAACAGTTGCGCCACCTGCGCCGGCAGGGGGCGACCGAGCATGGCAATCAGTCGGGATTGGCCGGAGGACACCCGCTGGGCCACCGACGAGAGCCAGCGGCGGGCGATGGCGGGTCGGCTGGCCAGGAGATGTTCGAAGGCCGGCCGGTCGAGGTAGAGACAGGTGGACTCGGTCAGGGCGCGGGCGGTGTACGCCAGCGGCATGTCCAGCAATAACGGGATGTCGCCGTCGACGTCGCCCGCACGGAGCACAGCTACCACGGAGCGGCGGCGTCCAGAACCTACGGCGAGTTCGATCTGGCCCTGGCGCACGATCCACACCCCGGGGGAGGCCTGGCCTGCGGCGAAGAGCACTTCGCCGGGGACGAGCTCTCTGGTGGCGAGGGTTCCAGCCAGGGCTGTGACATCCTCGCGCAGCAGTGGCGCGGTGCCGCCACGACCGACGCAACGCGCCACCCAGGCGGCATGGCGGACCTGGGGGTCTTCGGCGCCCTCGCCTCCGGCGAAGGCCCGAATCGCCTGGCGCAGCGGCCCGCGGTGGTCATCGGACATCACATCTCCATCAGACGGCGGGGAACGGCGCAGGGTGAATCGTCGCGGTCCATCATGCCCGTCGGCCGAAGTATGCACGGGCAAGGCCCGCTTCGGCACTGACGTAGCGTGACAGTGTCAGCATGCTGACACTGCTGGCCCTTCCCACTGCGCGGGGTGCTCCGCTAGTGATCTCCGAACCACGATGAGAGGTGTGATTGTGCGACTTGCCTATGCCCTGGGAATCCTCGGTACTGCTGTCGGTCTGACTGCGGGGTGTGCCTCGGGCGGTGGTGGCGCCGGGACGGCAACGTCGGCGCCCGCTGCCACCTCGGCCTCGGTGACCTCCACGGCGGTGGCGGCCCCGACCGAACTGGACTTCGTTGCCAAGACCGTCGGTGGTCAGGAGTTCTCCGGCTCCACCTTGGCCGGCAAACCCGCGGTGTTCTGGTTCTGGACGCCGTGGTGCCCGACCTGTCAGGGCGAAGCCCCCGAGGTGGCGAAGCTGGCGAAGGCCAATCCCGACATCACCTTCGTCGGGGTGTCCGCGCAGGACCAGGTGCCGGCGATGCAGGAGTTCATCGACAAGTACGACACCGGCTTCTTCACCAACATCGCCGATGTCGACGGTGCGGTGTGGCAGCGCTTCGGCGTGACGGCCCAGCCGGCCTTCGCCTTCGTCGGTCGCGACGGTTCGGTCGATGTGGTGCGAGGTCCGCTTCCGGAGTCAGACCTCGCCGCCCAGGTCGCCAAACTGAAGCCCTGATGGACGTCCAGGCAATCGGGTTCGCGTTGGCCGCGGGGTTGGTCGCCGCCCTCAACCCGTGTGGCTTCGCCATGTTGCCGGGATATCTGGCTCTCGTGGTCACCGGCGAGAGCGGGGCGCCGGCGGGGCGCATCACCGCGGTGGGACGGGCGCTGACGGCAACGGCGATGATGGCGGCGGGGTTCCTGGTCGTCTTCGGTTCGTTCGCACTGATCCTCGCCCCGATCGCAGCATCGGTCCAGCACTATCTCCCGGTGCTGACCGTCATCATCGGTGTCGGACTGCTGCTTCTGGGTGGCTGGATGTTGAGCGGGCGTGAGGTCACGCTGCTATTGCCCAAATCAGGCCGTGGTGCCCCCACCGCGCGACTCGGTTCGATGTTCGGTTACGGGATCGCCTACGCGGTGGCATCGCTGTCATGCACCATCGGGCCGTTCCTGGCGGTGACGGGCGCAACGTTCCGGACGGGCTCAATCCTCAACGGGATCGCGGCTTACCTTGCCTACGCACTCGGCATGGCCCTTCTGGTGGGGCTTTTGGCGACTGCGATCGCGCTCGCGGCTGCACCGGTGACCGCCTGGCTCCGCAGCGCCACCCACTATTTGACCCGAATCGGTGGTGCACTTCTGCTCGCCACGAGCGCCTACGTCATCTATTACGGCATCTACGAACTGCGCCTCTCGCGGGGTGGCGGCACCGAGGACCCCATCATCGGGGCTGCAGGCCGAATCCAGCGGGCGATCTCAGCGTGGGTCGGCAGCGTCGGGGTGCTGCCGATCGCGCTGGGCTTCCTCGCCGTCGTCGCCCTCGCAGTGGCGGCCCGATGGCGGCGAGCCATTCGGCGGGCCCGCGGGATGCCCGACCACACGGCGCCGAGCGTCGGCCTTGATTCCGGAGCAGGCCCGGCGTCTGCACCGAACGTCGTCACGGTCACCAACACCGGGGCGTGAATCCCGCCCTGGCCGAGCGGCGATCGCAACCGTCCGCCGCGTCAAAGGGGTGCAGGGCAGTGCGCTGCAGCAGCGCACCGCCCCGGGGTGGGTTAGCCGTTCCAGACTCGGCCGGCGAACATCGGGTCGACCTCGGTGTGGAACAGGTGGTTGGAGTAGTTGCTGATCGTCTTGACAGCGATCGCCAGCAGCACCTGCAACGCATCGGTCTCCGAGTACCCGGCCGCGGCGAAGGCGTCGAGGTCGGCGGCGGTTGGCAGGCCGCGGGATTGGACCATTGCGGTGGCGAACGTCGCGAGCGCATCCAGGCGGGGATCGGGAAGCGAACGCCCATCGCGAAGGGCTTCGGTGACCTCGGCGGGAACCTTGGACATATCGGCGAGCATGCTGTGCGCGGCGACGCAGTAGTTGCAGCCGTTGGTGCGGCTGATCGCCAGGAAGACGGTCTCCTGTTCGGCGGGGGTCAGGCCCGAGTCACTGCGGAAGGCGTCGTAGCCGGCCATATAGGTCTCCAGCAGGCCCGGCGCGTTGGCCATATTGCGGTACATGTTCGGCAGGAAACCCATCTTCGCCTGCGCCTTGGACAGCACGGCAGCGATGGCCGGGTCGGGGTCGGTGACGTCGCGCGAGGGGAGGGTCAGAGCGCGTTCGGTGTGGGTCATGTCAGCTCACTTCCTGGGTCATTAATTAGGAACAAGTACTCCATAAATATGGATTGTGTAGTATTCGTTCCGAAATGTCCAGTCCGTCCGTCAGCCCACGCAAGCGTGGCCGGCCCCGCGAGTTCGATCTCGACGCCGCTACCGCGGCACTGGAGCACGCCCTGTGGAGCCGGGGATTCCGGGCGACCAACGTCGAGGAACTCGCCGCCGAAGCGGGCCTGAGCCTCTCGAGCCTGTACTCGGCCTTCGGTAGCAAGCAGGGCGTGCTCGACGCGGCCCTGGTGCGCTACGAGAGCGACATGAACGCCGTCATCGCCGCCCTGGAATCGGCGCAACGCGGGCTGCCCGACATCGCCCGGTTTCTGCGCCTGGTGGGCGCCGTCCTTGAGGACGACGCGTCACCGCGGGGGTGCTTCATGGTCAACACCATGGTCGAGGTCGGCGACACAATCCCGGAGGTCCGCGACAGGGTGATGGCCTACCGCCGACGGATCGAGGGCGCTCTGAAGTCCGCGCTCGAAAGAGCCGAAGAGATCGGCGACATCGAGGCAGGATCGGCCCAGGACCGCGCCCGGCTGATCCAGGCGGCCCTCTTCGGGGTCTTCGCCGCCTCGCGGGCCGGCGACACCGCCGCCGCCGCGCACGCCCTGCGGGCGATCAGCCGTGAGCTTCGCCGTTGGGCTCCAGCCCGACCCGGTAGCGGTGACGCAAAGAAAGCCACCGCAGTGGGAAGACCCGCGACCCGTCGGCGGGTTCCCTGACTGTGGACTCTCCCGACTCCCAGGACCGGGCCGCCTGGGCCGAGGCGTTCCGGTGCCATGTCGAACCGCAGATCGAGGTGCTGCTGCGGGTGGCGCGCACGCTGGTCGGCCCGGCTGACGCCGAGGACCTCGTTCAGGAGACGCTCGTGCGGGCGTGGCGGTTCATGGACCGCTTCGACGGCCGCCACCCGCGGGCCTGGCTTCTGACCATTCTGAGGAATACCAACATGAACATGCACCGACGCCAGCGCCCCGACAGCGTCGAGGACATCGGGTCCTACACCGGCGCCCGGCCCGCGTTCGCCGCCGAACCTGCGAGCATCGAGGACCAGGTGATGGCCTCCTTTCTGCCGCACGATCTGGAACGCGCCGTGCGCAGTCTCGACCCGAAGTTCCGGACCGTGCTGCTGCTGATCGACGTCGATGAGCTGACCTACGCCGAGGCAGCCGAGACCCTCGGTGTTCCGGTGGGGACGGTGATGTCCCGACTCAGCCGCGCACGGGACCGCGTCCGTCGTCAGCTGCGGCCCCAGTTCGCCACGGCCACCACAGGAGGACAGCGATGATCCGGGCCATCCGCACCATGGTGACGTGCCGCTGGTCGGCCCGCCGGATCCAGCGCTACCTCGACTCCGATCCCGCTGCGCTGCTCACCGATGACGAAATCCGCCGTCTTGAAGCCCATCTCGCCCAGTGCCACCGGTGCAGCGCCGCCGCAGCCGAATACCGCCAGATCGACACCGCACTGTCCCGATGGGCCGCCCGGCGGATCCCCGACCCCCAGAGCGTCACCCACATGCACGAGGTCCTGGACCGCATCGTGCGTGGCGATCTCCCGTGAGCCGTCCCGAACGAGCCGACCTCCTGGTCATCGGGGGTGGGACCGCCGGTCTTCTTGCGGCCCAGACGGCCGCAGCCTTCGGCGCGCACGTCGTCCTGGTGGAACGCGACCGAACCGGCGGCGACTGCCTATGGACCGGGTGCATCCCGTCGAAGTCCCTGATCGCCGCGGCGTCCGCCGCCGCGCAGATCCGCCGTGGGCACACACTGGGCATCGACGCCCACGACGTCACCGTCGATTTCCCGCGGGTGATGGGACACGTCCGCGGCGCGATCACCGCGATCGCTCCCGTCGATTCGCCCGAGGCCCTCACCGACGCCGGCGTCACCGTCATTGTTGGCCCGGCCCATTTCACCGGTCCGCGGACCGTCGCGGTCGGCGAGCGCCGGATCGGCTTCACCCAGGCGGTCCTCGCGACCGGAGCACGGCCTGCGATACCCCGCATTCCCGGACTGGAGTCTGTGGACTTCCTGACCAGCGAAACCATCTGGGACAGCACCGAACTCCCAGCCCGGCTGCTGGTTCTCGGCGGCGGCAGCATCGGCTGCGAACTGGCCCAGGCCTTCGCGAGACTCGGCTCCCAGGTCAGCATCGTCGAGTCAGCACAGCGGCTCGTACCCCGCGAAGACCCGGCCGCCTCCACAGCGCTGACCGTGTCGATGATCGCTGACGGAGTCACCGTTCTCACCGGGGCCGACGCGGTCTCGATCAACGCAGAGGAACTCACCCTCGCCGACGGTCGCCGGGCCGGCTTCGACCGCGTCCTCATCGCCACCGGGCGCAAACCCCGGACCGACGCGATCGGACTCGACAACGCCGGGATCGCCGTGGACGACCGTGGCTACGTACACGTCGATGATCATCTGCGCACCTCCAACCGCAGGGTCTGGGCGGCCGGCGACCTCACCGGCCATCCCCAGTTCACCCACACGGCCGGAGTGCACGGCAGTATCGCGGCCACCAACGCGGTCCTGGGGCTGCGCCGCCGGGTCGACAGGACCGGCGAACCCCGCGTCACGTTCACCGACCCGGAGATCGCCGTGGTCGGGATCGACCCGCACGCCGCGACACGGATCCCCGGACTACGCGTGGAAACACTTCATCACGGCCACCTCGATCGCGCGGTCACCGAGGCGCGCACCGACGGACTGACCCAACTCGTCCTGGACGGCAAGCACCGCATCGTCGGGGCGAGCATCGTCGGCCCGCGCGCCGGCGAATCCATCGGCGAAATGGCCTTGGCGGTCAAACACGGTCTACGCACCCGCGACCTCGCCGCCATCACCCACCCCTATCCGACATACAACGACGGACCGTGGAATGCCGCCATCGCCGATCTGCGGGCCCAATTCGGGCGACCTGCGACGGCCAGGATGCTCGCCGGCCTAGCCCGGCTACGGCAAGCCGGCCTGCGGCTGAGCAGCCGCTAATTCCCGGGAAGGCTCAGAGCATCTCGCCGGGTTCCTGAAGTAAGGGAGTCGACGCTCCCCAACCCCTTAGCGAGAGGAACACGACATGTCATCCACACTGGCAGCCCGAACCCGCACCGATATCACCCCAGGCCTGGGCCGGACCTTGATCGCCGGCGCCGTCGCCGGGGTGATCGCCTCACTGGTGATGGCAATGTTCGCGATGATCGCAGCCGGCACCTACCAACACACCGGTTTCTTCACCCCGCTCTACCACATCGCGTCACTGTTGCTCGACCCGTCGACGATGATGACCTCGATGCAGCAGGCGATGAGCGGATCGAGCTTCTACTTCGCCTTCGGCCCCGCCGTGGTCGGCGCCATCATCCACATGATGACCGGCGCGATCTACGGAATCGGCTTCGCGCTCCTGGCTCGAGCGGCAAGGCTGAGCGGCCTCGGGCTCATCGTCACCGGAATGGTTTACGGCACAACCATCTTCGCATTCAGCGCATGGATAGGACTCCCACTGGCCGCCACACTGCTCGGCAGCGGCAAACAGATCACCAACATGGCCGCCATGGTCGGCTACCCCACCTTCCTCCTCGAACACATCACGTTCGGGGTCGCAGCGGCGGTCGCGTTGCTGCCCGTCGCGCGGCACTTCACCACCTAGGAGTAGGACGCGGACTGGATCGGAGCGCGACGCCAACGGCCCGCGCTCCGACTTCCGTCGGTGCTCGGCGTCGCCACAAGATGTGCAAATGAACAGGTGCAGTTGAGATCCCAATCGTCAGTTGATGGGCTGGCCCCTGTCGCGAGGCGATGTCGTAGCATCACGACGTTGGTGCTGGCGCCGGCCGCGGTGAGGGTTCCGGCGGATCCCCGCTGAACTCCAGGCGCCTCCACAATCTTTGGCTGCGAACAGGATTGGCGATGTTGCCGGCCAGATCGGCAATTACTGGGCTGATGGTGGCGACATACGAGATATTACCGATGATTCACTGAATGCGTTGTGAAAGAACACTTTTGGTGAGGATTTGCCGCGGCCGGCGCCCACCCGTTGCGTGCCGTTACCCGGCCGCCTCAGCGACGTCCGTCGCGGTTTGCGACTACCTCATCTGCCTTCGCGGCGAGTAGTTCGGCCAGCTCTTCGGCGTAGGTGAGTTGTTTGCGAAGCGTGTTGGCGCTTTCTTGGGCTTTGGTTCGACATTGCTGCAAGTAACTCGCGGCGGTGGCCCGCTGCTCTTGCGATGCCCCGGCGTCGTTGAGGGCAGCCAGTGAGTCCAGGAGATCTCTCATCTCGGCGAGGGTGAATCCCAGCGGCTTCATCCGGCGGATCACGAGCAGGCGGTCGATGTCGGCTTCGGTGTAGAGACGGAACCCGCCGGTCGAGCGGGCCGACGGGGTGACCAGTCCAACTTCGTCGTAGTGGCGAACGGTCGTGATGGACAACTCGGTGCGTGCCGCGACCTGTCCGATCTGCATGTGTCCGTCGGTCAATGTTCTGCTCCCAGATTTCCGGAGAGCAGGTCGTGGCGGTCGGCGGAATCGGTGTTGAGACCGATGATGGCGACGTGTTTGCCCTTGGCGCGGTACTTCGTGGTGACCGCGTCCAGGGCCGCGACGGTGGAGGCATCCCAGATGTGGGAGTCGGACATGTCGATCACGATATTGCGTGGATCGTCGATGTAGTTGAACTGGTAGACAAGGTCGTTGCTGGAGGCGAAGAACAACTCACCGGTCACCCGGTAGACGACTGTGTCGGGGGTGCCGTCGTGGTCGTCGTCGGTTTCTGCGATCTTCTCCACGGTGACCATGTGGGCGACGCGACGGGCGAAGAGAACCATCGCGGTCAAGGCGCCGACGATCACCCCGTAGGCGAGGTTGTGCGAGGCGACGGTAACCACAACGGTGGCCAGCATGACCATGGTTTCGCTGCGCGGCATACGGCGTAGCGTCGCCGGTGTGATGCTGTGCCAGTCCATCGTGCCGACCGACACCATGATCATCACCGCGACAAGGGCGGCCATCGGGATCAGGGCAACGATGTCACCCAGCCCGACGACGAGTCCCAGCAGAAACAGCCCGGCCAGAAACGTCGAGATCCTGGTGCGGGCACCGGACACCTTGACGTTGATCATGGTCTGGCCGATCATCGCGCAGCCGCCCATCCCGCCGAAGAAGCCGGTCACGACATTGGCGACACCCTGGCCCCAGCCTTCGCGGGTTTTGTTGCTGTGGGTATCGGTGATGTCGTCGACCAGTTTGGCGGTCAACAGGGATTCGAGTAGGCCAACCAACGCCATCGCCAGGGCGTAGGGCGCGATGAGCGTCAGCGTCGACCAGGTCAACGGAACGTCGGGAAGGAACAGGGACGGAAGGCTGGAGGGCAGCTCGCCTTCGTCGCCCACGGTGGGGATCTGTACGGAGAAGATGATCGCCGCGGCGGTCAGGAGCACGATCGCGACCAGGGGCGCGGGAATGATCGTCGTTAGCTTCGGCAGGAACACCATGATGATCAGGCCAATGGCCACGAACGGATACACCAGCGCGGGCACACCCAGCAGATGAGGCAATTGGGAGGTGAAGATCAAGATTGCCAGGGCGTTGACGAAGCCGACCATGACGCTGCGCGGAATGAATCGCATCAACCGGGCGACGCCGGCCACGCTGAGCAGGATCTGGAGCAGCCCCGCAAGCAACACCGCCGCCACCAAATAGTCCAGCCCGTACTGGCGGGCTAGCGGCGCGACCACCAGGGCGATCGCACCGGTGGCCGCCGAGATCATCGCGGGGCGGCCTCCGACGATCGCGATCGTCACCGCCATCGTGAACGAAGAGAACAAACCCACCCGTGGGTCGACCCCGGCGATGATCGAAAACGAGATCGCTTCCGGGATGAGCGCTAGGGCCACCACCAAGCCGGCGAGCACCTCGGTCCGCAGCCGTTTCGGGGACCGCAACGCCGCCATCACCGACGTGCTGGGATCACCAGCCTCGCGCACAACGGGTGAAGACGAAATCGGTTGAGAAGACACACATTTCCGTTCGAGGTCCGGGCACGGCTATACCGCGCATTCGTGGGAAGAGGATGCCGCGCCGATGCGAATGGAGCCCAGCACCTCAACTGAAAAGGCGGCAAACGCCGGGCCGCATCCAGAAAGCTAACCTACTCTAACCCGAGGTTAGAGTTATGTGGCTATCAGTTGTTTTGCCGCCCCAACGCTGGGGTGTTCCGATTTGGGTTCGACACCTGGACAACCACACAGTTGTCGCATTTGCCATCACAGAAACTGCACAACCGTACGGTTCTCGGATTCGCCACGAAAAGCGGAAAAGCCCCCTCGCCAAGTAGCGCGGAAAAGTGCCAAATGCCAAGCTCACCGCGGTGTCGGTTCGCCAGCGGAAAACGGAACCTACAGCACACATTTAGGTTCCGCTCGCCGTTGGCGGAATTCCGCTTTTGATGGCAGGGCGATGGCATTTTTGCCGGAAAGTTGTTAGGCCAACTAGCCAAGTGGTACGTAGCTGCTGCAACTGATGATTTCCCAAGGTCGGTCGGTTCACCGGCCCTGTCCTCGAACGTTCAGGCAAGGCGTCCAAGGGCTTAGCTAGGTGATGCTCTTGACGGCTTCGGCGGCCTTGCTCTGGAACTCCGTGGGCAACGGGATGTAGCCGACTTTGTTGAGATCGGTTTGGCCGATGGTGATCGCGGACTGCAGGAAGGACCGGACGGCTTGGCCGGTGTCGGGGTCTGGGTAGCGGGAGCAGACGATCGCGTAACCGGCGAGGAGGATCGGGTATCCGAACTTCACGTTCGGCGTGTAGGCCGGGGTCATGTCGAGGACGAGATTGTTGCCTTGGCCGGTGATCGTGACTGGGGCGATGGATCTGCCGTCCCAGTCGGTGCCGATATGGGTGATGCCTGCCGGGGTTTGAATGTCCGCGGTGGGGAGGTTCTGGTCGATGGCGGAGGACCATTCGTTGTAGGAGATCGCCCCGGGGGTGTTCTTCACCATTTCCGCGGTGCCCTGGTTCCCGCGGGCTTTTTGGCCTACTCCGCCGTTGAATGTCTTTCCGGCACCGCGGGTCCATGCACCGTTTGAGGCGGTTTGCAGGTACTGCTGGAAGTTGTCGGTGGTTCCGGATTCGTCGCTGCGGTGGATGACCCGGATCTCTTCGGCCGGCATCGCGGTTCGCGGGTTCGGGTGCGCCCTGCCCGCCGGCAGGTTGAGGGCTTCGATGGCTGGATCGTCCCATCGCGTGATGGCGCCGGAGAAAATGCCGGCCAGCGTGGGTCCGTCGAGGATCAGGACATTGACCTCGGGGAGGTTGTAGGTGACGGCGATCGGCCCGAAGACGATCGGGATGTTCAGGGCGTCCGAGCCGCCGCAGCGCTGTGTGGCCGCCGTGTACTCGTCGCCTTGCAGTGCTGAGTCCGAGCTGCCGAAGTCGGTTTTACCGCTGAGAAATTCCTGCACCCCGGCGCCGGATCCGTTGGCGGTGTAGTTGAGCGTCGTTCCAGGGCATGCCGCTTGGAAAGCCTTGGCGAAGTGGGTCATTGCGTTGGCCTGTGCGGTCGAGCCGCTGGCCGTCAGGGCTTGTTTGCCTGCGCAGTTCACTGTGGCGTCCTCGGCGTAGGGCTGCACTGGGCCGGTTCGGGAACACGCCGCTGCGGGCAGCATGCCGACTGCCGCAACGACGGCAAAGACGGTGAGTAGGTGGTGTCGGGTGTTGTTCATCTCGGTTGTCTCCCTTTGAGCAACGAAGGGGTCGTTGCGATTGCGGAATGTGGACGGTTAGTCGGAGCGTGGGCTCGTATCGGCCGACAGGGCCTGACGGTGGTGATCGAGTCGGTGTTCGCGCGTCCAGGCTTGGGCGGCGATCTGGACTGCATCCCAGGGCGACCCCAGGGGCGGGGTGTAGGACAGGTCGAGGTCGTTGAGGGCGTCCACGGTCATGGTGTGGAACAGGGCGGTGGCGTAGGTGTCGACGCGTTTGGACACCTCCGCGCTGCGGTGACCGACTAGTTGCGCTCCGAGGAGCCGGCCGCTGGCGCGGTCGCCGGTGATCCGGATGTGCACGGGTGTAGCCCCGGGGTAGTAGGCCTTGTGGTCATCGGGCGCCGATTGGGTGGACACCGGGTGCCAGTCGGGACTGGCGCTGCGCGCTTCATGCTCACGCAATCCCGTGCGCGCGGCGACGAGATCGAACACTTTGACGACTTGGGTGCCGAGGCTGCCCGCGAAGTGGGCGTCGCCGCCAACGGCGTTCTCCCCGGCGACTCGGCCCTGTTTGTGCGCGGTGGTACCCAGCGGCAGCCAGGTGATGCCCAGCATGCGGTGGTGGGTGTGCGCGCAGTCGCCGGCAGCGAAGACGTCGGGCAGGTTGGTTCGCATGGCGTCGTCGACGACGATGGCCCCCTTGACACCCAATTCGGCACCGGCATCCGCGGCCAGTTCGGTGTCCGGTTTCACCCCCACGACCACGAGGACGAAATCGACAACGCGGGAGGTGGTCTCACCGTCGTGGGTAGTCGTCAGCGACAGCGCGCCGGTCGCAGTGCGCTCGATGGCGGTGACGGTGGTGTGGGTGAGGACGTCGACGCCGTTGCGTTCGAGTTCGGCGTGGATCAACGCGCCGAGGTCGGGGTCGACGGTGGGCAGCACTTCAGGCAGGGCTTCGATCTGGGTCACTGCGATGCCCCGGGTGGTGAGGGCTTCGGCCATTTCCAGCCCGATGTACCCGGCTCCGATGATCGCCGCCGTCTTCGGGTTTCGCGCAGTGAGGGAATCCATGACGGCGAAGGTGTCGCCCATGGAGTGCAGCAGGTGCACCCCGTCGGCCGGGCCCAGCGCATCCGGGCCTTGAAGGCCGGCGATCGGCGGGCGGGCACTGAGGGCCCCGGTGCCCACGATCAGCGCGTCGTAGGGCAATCGACCGGGATTACCGGCAGGGTCGAGGATGTCGAGAGTGTGTTCGGCGACGTTGATGCGGGTGGCCCGGGTGTCGGTGAGGACCTCCATCCCGGTGGCCGCCAGGTCGGCGGCGGTGCGGTGGGCGAGGTTGGTCCAGTGGGTGACTTCCCCGGAGACGTAGTAGGGGATCCCGCAGATGGAGAAGTTCGGGTAGGCGTCGGCGACCACCACCGTGAAGTGCGCCTCGGGGTCGAGTTCGCGGGCCCGCAGGGCGGCGCTGACTCCGGCGTCGCTGCCGCCGATGGCGACGATTCGGCGTGCTGTCATGGTGTTGCCTCCCGATGTTGTGGGTGTGCCGGTGGTCGTGGTTGAGATGGCGTCTCAGGTGATGGCGTTGACGGCCCCGGCGACCTTCGACTGGAATTCGTCGGGAAGCGGGAAATAGCCGTGATCCTCCAGGCTGACTTGCCCTTTGGTGACGGTGGACTGAAGGAAGGCCCGCACCGCGGTTCCGGTCGGGGTGTCGGAGTACTTCGAGCACACCAGTTGGTAGGTGGCCAGCACTATCGGGTAGGCGCCAGGCCCGTCGGGGTTGTAGAAGCTCGAGGTGTCGAGCACGAGGTCGTTGCCCGCGCCGGTGATGGTGGCGTTCGCGATCGTCTTCTGAACGGTGGCCGCGTTGATCGCGACCGGCTCCGGACCCCCCGAGGTCAGAATCCTGGCGGTCTTGAGTCGCAAGTCCTGGGCGAACGACCACTCGTTGTAGCTGATCGCTCCCGGGGTGTTCTTGACGGCCGCGGAAGTGCCCTCGTTCCCGGCGGCGCCCTGGCCGACGCCGCCGTTGAAGACCTTGCCGGTCCCCTTGCCCCACGCGCCGCCGGAGGCGGCATCTAGATAGCGCTGGAAGTTGTCCGTGGTGCCTGAGCCGTCGCTGCGGAAGATCACCCGAATCTGTTCGTCCGGGGCGGCGGGGTTGCGGGCCGTGATTTCCGGATCGTTCCACCGTGTGATGGAACCGTTGAAGATCTTGGCCAGCGTGGGGGCGTCCAGAATCAGGGTGTCGAGGCCGTCGAGGTTGTAGGTGATGCCCAGGGGGCCGAAGACCACCGGCAGGTTCCAGGCATCTGAGCCGCACCGCTGTCGGGCTTTGTCATATTCGTCACCGGCAAGCGCGGAGTCCGAGCCGCCGAAGTCGGTCTTGCCGGCGAGGAATTCGCTAACTCCGGCGGCGGAGCCGTTCGAGGTGTAGTCCACCGTCTTCCCCGGGCAGGTCGTCCGGTAGACCTCGATGAAACGAGCCATCGCGTTCGCCTGCGCAGTGGACCCGCTGGCGACCAGTGTGTCCTTACCGCCACAGGCCACAGTTGCCGATTCCGCGTAGCTGGGCTCCCCTTGATCGCGGCCGCATCCGGGCAGCAGCAGCGCGGCCACGGCAACGATCGACAGGGTGGTTGAGCGGTTCAGTGAGACAACCATGGCAAATGCCCTTCTGATTGGACTGATCGGAGTCGTTGGCGCCCGTCGGTTTCACGGCAGTGGCTGCCGCTGGCCGCCTTCGACCCTCGGGATCAACTGGTCGATCCGAACGACCAGCTCGTCGAGGGCCCGATCGAACGCCGGGGCGCCCCCGGCGCGGACGGGATCGGTGATCGACCAGTGCAGCCGGGCCGCCTCGGGCGGAAGCTCTTCATGAACGTTGTCGCACACCGCCACGATGAGATCGTTGGGGCGACGTACGTCATCGAGGTGGCGGGGTTGGCCGGGCCGCATCTGCAGGTGATGTCGGGCAGCCGCGGCGATCGCGCCCGGATGTATCCGGGCAGCGGGCCGGGTTCCGGCCGAGGCCGCAGGCAACCGGCTGCGCCGATTCCACACCGCGACGGCCAGTTGGCTGCGCGCGGAATTCTGGCTGCACACGAACAGCACCCTTTCGGCCCGCAGTGCCGCGGGGGGCACCATCAGATCCAGCGCTGCGGGGATCAGTTGCAGGTAGGTACGGCGACGATCGCCCTCCGAGCGGACCCGCCGCAGCAGGCCGGCGCCTTCCAGTACGGCCAGATGATGGGCCAGCAGGCTCGAGGACATCGGCACCACTCGTTGCAGTTCCGAGGGTGAGGCGTCCGCCAGCATCAATCGGTCCACAATCGCCAGCCGCCCGGCATCGGCGAGGGCCGCGTGGACCTGCACGCGGCGCAACGCCTCCGGTGAAAGCTCAATCATGATTAAGTGAATCTGCATTGAGAGACACCGCTGCATCAACGGATGCACCGAGGGTCCGCCATTCCTTCATGTGCTGTTCACCCCGGCGTCGGTTCGGCGTCGCCGACAGCACCGACTCGGGGGCCTTCACCGGGACCACGCCGGTGAACGGATCCTGGCTCGCACTTGTCCGCCGGCGCCTGGCCCATGGATTCTTAGGTGATGAACCACTTTGACGTCGTCGCACTGGGAGGCGGGCCCGGCGGGTACGTCGCCGCCATCCGCGCCGCCCAACTCGGGTTGAACACCGCGGTGATCGAACCCAAGTATTGGGGCGGGGTGTGCCTCAACGTGGGCTGCATCCCGTCGAAGGCGTTGCTGCGCAACGCTGAACTGGCACACATCTTCACCAAAGACGCGCAGACGTTCGGGATCAGCGGGGACGCCAAATTCGATTACGGGGCGGCGTTCGACCGAAGCCGCACGGTCGTCGACGGGCACGTCGCCGGTGTGCACTTCCTGATGAAGAAGAACAAGATCACCGAGATCCACGGGTACGGCCGGTTCATCGACGCCACCACCATCGAGGTGGCCCTCAACGACGGCGGTACCCAGATCGTCACCTTCGACAACGCGATCATCGGCACCGGCAGCAGCGTGCGCCTGGTGCCGGGGACCTCACTGTCGGCCAACGTGGTCACCTACGAAGAACAGATCCTGTCCCGGGAGCTGCCGCGCTCGATTGTCATCGCCGGCGCCGGCGCCATCGGCATGGAGTTCGGCTACGTGATGGCCAACTACGGCGTCGAGGTCACCATCGTCGAGTTCCTGCCCCGTGCGTTGCCCAACGAGGACGCCGAAATCTCCAAGGAGATCGAAAAGCAGTACAAGAAACTCGGCGTCACGATCCTCACCGGCACCAAGGTGGAGTCCATCACCGATGACGGCTCGACGGTCACCGTCGTGGTCAGCAAGGACGGCGCCAGCCAGGAACTCAAGGCCGACAAGGTGATGCAGGCCATCGGCTTCGCACCCAACGTGACCGGCTTCGGGCTGGAGACCACCGGTGTCGAACTGACCGAGCGCGGTGCGATCGCCATCGACGACTACATGCGCACCAATGTGCCGCACCTCTATGCCATCGGCGATGTCACCGCCAAGCTGCAACTGGCCCATGTCGCCTCGGCGATGGGCGTGGTCGCCGCCGAGGCGATCGCCGGGGCCGAGACCATGCCGCTGGGCGACTACCGCATGCTGCCGCGGGCCACCTTCTGCCGACCTCAGGTCGCCAGTTTCGGGCTCACCGAGGAGCAGGCCCGCGCGGAAGGCTACGACGTCACGGTGGCCAAGTTCCCCTTCAGCGCCAACGGCAAAGCCCACGGCCTCGCCGAGCCGACCGGGTTCGCGAAGGTCATCGCCGACGCCACATACGGTGAGCTACTCGGCGCTCACCTGATCGGGCCCGACGTCTCCGAGCTGCTGCCCGAACTCACCCTGGCCCAGAAGTGGGATCTGACCGTCACCGAGCTGGTCCGCAACGTCCACACCCACCCGACGCTGTCGGAGGCGCTGCAGGAATGCTTCCACGGGCTGGCCGGCCACATGATCAACCTGTAGCTCCCGGACGCGCCGGGACAGGCCGGGGCTGGGCCCCGCCCAGGACTGTCACGCCCGGCATGCGGCCGTCGATCACGTCACGGCTTCAGCAACACGATGACTGCGAGGCCACCTCGTCCGGTCGGGTCGCGTCACCGGCGGAAGCGGCGGATCCGCAGCAGCCGCCCGCCTCGGGCTGGGCTTCGAGGATCTGTGGGCTGGTGCCGAATGTCTCGGAGTCGGCGAGCACGGTGTAGACTTCCCACTTCTCGCCCCCCGGGCCGGTGACCCACACCTTGTCCTGGGTCGCGAAGCAACACGTGGTGCCGATCTCCTCATCGGTGAACAAGCCCTCGCCGGTCAGCCGGGCGATTTCGGCGTGCACCTTGTCGCTGGACTCGACCTCGACGCCGAGGTGGTTGATGGTGCCGCCGTGCCCGGGGTTTTCCAGCAGCACCAGCTTCAGCGGCGGTTCGGCGATCGCGAAGTTGGCGTAACCCGGTTTGATCTTGGCCGGTGCGGTGTTGAACAGCTTTGAATAGAAAGCGATGGCCTCGTCGAGGTTGTCGACGTTGAGGGCGAGCTGAGCTCTGGACATGGGACGATCCTCCGGCTCCTACGACATATATCTAAATGGTGGACAACCCCACGATGCCACCTTTCCGATATATGTCAACAAATCTGGCAGGATGGGGCTCATGCCCAAGGCGCTGCCCGCGGTCGAGATCTCCGCGCCGGCCTGCTGCGCGCCGATGGCCGCCGGGCCGATGAGCGACGACGACGCCCTGGCGATCGCGCTGCGACTCAAAGCGCTGGCCGACCCGGCCCGGGTCAAGATCATGTCCCTGCTGTTGAGCGCGGCGGACGGCGAACACAACAGTGGCGAGCTCGCCAGGGCCCTCGGCTTGAGCGAGTCGACGATCAGTCACCACCTGAGCCAATTGCGCAACGCCGGCCTGGTCGCATCCGAGCGGCGCGGGATGAACGTCTACCACCACCCCAGCCCCGAGGCGCTTGCCGCACTCTGCGTTGTGCTGGATCCCCGCTGCTGTCGCTGAGTCGTCGCTCGCAACGGCAACGAGGCGCTATTCACCTGAAGTTTGGTTGCATTGCTGATTGGGTTGCTGTCAATATCGACGTATGTCGAATCACGATGACCTCTGTCGGGTCGTCCCGTTGGTGGCAGAGCCGTTGAGCATGCCGGCGGCGGCGGCGATGGCGGCCAAGTTCAAGGCCTTGTCGGATCCGGTGCGGTTGCGGTTGCTCAGTTCGGTGGCCAGCCATGCCGGGGGCGAGGCGTGCGTGTGTGACATCTCCGCGGGTCTGGAGGTGTCGCAGCCGACGGTCTCGCATCACTTGAAGGTGCTGCGCGATGCGGGATTGTTGACCTCACAGCGACGGGCGTCGTGGGTGTACTACGCGGTGGTCCCCGAGGCCCTTGACGAGCTTTCCGCGCTGTTGCGTGTCGGGGCCGATTCCGCAGCGGCCGTGGGGGTTACGGCGTGACCGGCACGGCGAGTCCCGAAGCCCCGGTGGCCGGCCGGTTGTCGACGCTGGATCGGTTCCTGCCGGTGTGGATCGGGATCGCCATGGGCGCCGGCCTATTACTGGGGCGCTGGATACCCGGGTTGAACACCGCCCTGGAGAAGGTGCAAATCGACGGGGTCTCGTTGCCGATCGCCCTGGGGCTGCTGATCATGATGTATCCGGTGCTGGCCAAGGTCCGCTACGACCGCCTCGACACTGTCACCGGGGACCGCAAACTGCTGATCAGTTCGCTGGTGTTGAACTGGGTACTCGGCCCGGCGCTGATGTTCGCCCTGGCCTGGCTGTTCCTACCGGACCTGCCGGAGTACCGCACCGGCCTGATCATCGTCGGGCTGGCCCGTTGCATCGCGATGGTGATCATCTGGAACGACCTGGCCTGCGGGGACCGCGAAGCCGCCGCGGTGCTGGTCGCCCTGAATTCGGTGTTCCAAGTCATCATGTTCGCAATCCTGGGCTGGTTCTACCTCTCGGTGCTGCCCGGCTGGCTGGGCCTACAGCAGGCGTCGATCTCCGCGTCCCCATGGCAGATCGCGAAATCAGTGCTGATCTTCCTGGGCGTCCCGCTACTGGCCGGGTACCTGTCGCGCCGGCTGGGGGAGAAGGCCAAGGGCCGGCAGTGGTACGAAACGAAGTTCCTGCCCGTTATCGGGCCGTGGGCGCTGTACGGACTGCTGTTCACCATCGTGATTCTTTTTGCGCTGCAGGGGGATCAGATCACCAACCGGCCGTGGGACGTGGCCCGCATCGCCCTGCCGCTGCTGGCCTACTTCGCCATCATGTGGGGCGGCGGATTCCTGATGGGCGCCGCACTCGGCCTGGGGTATCCCCGCACCACGACCCTGGCGTTCACCGCGGCGGGTAACAACTTCGAACTGGCGATCGCGGTGGCCATCGCCACCTTCGGCGCCACCTCCGGCCAAGCCCTGGCCGGCGTGGTCGGCCCGCTCATCGAAGTCCCCGTGCTGGTCGGCCTGGTTTATGTGTCGCTGGCACTACGCAAACGCTTCCCATCCACTGCCGCCGCAGCCAAGGAGTCCTGATGGACCGGGAAACCACCCCGCCGGATCTGCTGATGCCCCAAGCGGTGCTGTCGCGGGCCGCACACAACCTGGCCGCCAAGTATGCGGGGGTGTTTTCCGCGCAGACCGTGGAACGGTATGTGTTCGAGTCCTACGCTTCGCTGCGCCGCACCGCCCGCATCCACACCCACCTGACCGCACTGGCGACCCGGTTCGCCACCGACCGGCTCACCGCGCTGGCCCAAGCCCAGGGCGCTGTGCCCAAGGACGTGCCCGAGGTGCTGTTCATCTGCGTGCACAACGCCGGACGTTCTCAGATGGCCGCCGCTCTGCTGAACCATCACGGCGTCGGGCGGGTGCATGTCCGCTCCGCCGGGTCTGCACCCGCGCAGGAGATCAACCCGCAGGTGATCGAGGCGATGGCCGAGATCGGCCTCGACCTCGGCGAGGAATACCCCAAACCGCTGACCGACGACGTGGTCGCCGCCGCCGATGTGGTGGTGTCCATGGGCTGCGGAGACGCCTGCGCGGTCTACCCGGGCAAGCGCTACCTGGACTGGACGATCGAGGACCCCGCCGGCCAACCCCTGGAGACGGTTCGGACGATCCGTGACGACCTCGACGCCCGGGTTCGCCAACTCCTCGCCGATCTGACCTCCCCGTCCCTCCCGGCCTGACCCACACCCGGCCTGACCCACACATCCTCTGCTCCGAAAGGCTATGAAAGACATGAGTTCTCGTCCCAGTGTGTTGTTCGTCTGCATCCACAACGCCGGCCGTTCCCAGATGGCGGCCGGCTTCCTGCGCGACCTCGCCGGAGAGAGGATCGAGGTCCGCTCCGCGGGCAGCGATCCGGGTCCGCGCATCAACCCGGCGGCGGTGGAGGCGATGGCCGAGGCCGGCGTCGACATCTCCGACCAGACCCCGAAACTGCTCACCCACGAGGCCGTCGAGACCTCCGATGTGGTCATCACCATGGGTTGCGGGGATGCCTGCCCGGTGTTCCCCGGCATCAGCTACCGCAACTGGGAACTCGAAGACCCGGCCGGCAAAGGCATCGACGCCGTCCGCCCGATCCGCGACGAGATCAGGACCCGGGTGCAGGCCCTGGTCGCCGAACTCCTGCCCGCCACACCCGCCTCGTGAGGAAGCCCGCGGTGCTGTTCGTCTGCGTGAAGAACGGCGGCAAGTCTCAGATGGCCGCGGGGTTGATGCGCCAGTTGGTCGGTGACCGCATCGACGTGTACTCGGCCGGCACCTCCCCGGGGTCGGCGCTCAACGCGCTCTCAGTGCAGTCGCTGCAGGAGGTGGGAGCCGACAGCATCGGCGAGCACCCCAAGCCGATCGACCCGGCCCTACTGCGCGAGGTGGACCTGGTGGTCACCCTGGGACGCGAGGCTCGCGTCGACGTTCCGCCCGGGACCCGGCTGGAGAACTGGGACACCGATGAGCCCTCGCAGCGCGGGATCGAGGGCATCGAGCGGATGCGGTTGGTCCGCGACGACATCGCCGACCGCGTCCAGCGCCTGGCTGAACAACTGAATCCATCTGTGCCCCACACCGAGAAGGAGATTCGATGAGCAAGATCGAGGTATTCGAGCCAGCGCTGTGTTGCGCCACCGGTGTGTGCGGGGAGGACGTCGACCAGGCTTTGGTGAAATTCTCCGCCGACATGGATTACGTCCGGAGCAGCGGTGGTGACATCGCCCGCTACAACCTGGCCAGCGAACCGCAGGCCTTCGCAACCAACGAAGCCGCCAAGGCCTTCATGCATGTATCCGGCTCTGCCGGACTGCCTTTGGTACTCGTGGACGGTGTCACCGCGATGACCGGCCGCTACCCCGACCGCGCCCAACTGGCCAACTGGGCCGGACTGCAGGAGGGTGCCGTCCCGGCCGGGGCCGAGTTGGACATCACCGCAGCCACCTCCACTGACGGATGTTGCGGCGGCGGCGCATCAAGCTGCTGCTAACCCCAAACCAGCCCTTCACGTAGACCCATAGAAAGACCCGATTATGGAATCCCAGCCTGTGCACGACGTCATCGTCATCGGATCCGGGCCGGCCGGATACACCGCGGCGATCTACACCGCCCGCGCCGAGTTGAATCCCCTTGTCTTCGAGGGCACCTCGTTCGGCGGGGCCTTGATGACGACCACCGAGGTGGAGAACTATCCCGGTTTCCGCAACGGCATCCAGGGCCCGGAACTGATGGAGGAAATGCGCGAGCAGGCCCTGCGGTTCGGCGCCGACCTGCAGATGCAAGACGTCGAGTCGGTGTCACTGGACGGACCGGTCAAGGAAGTCGTGACCGCCGACGGACAGACCCTCCGGGCCCGGGCGGTGATCCTGGCCATGGGGGCCGCCGCCCGCTACCTCGGTGTGCCCGGGGAGCAGGAACTCCTGGGCCGCGGGGTCAGCGCCTGCGCCACCTGCGACGGATTCTTCTTCAAGAACCAGGACATCGCCGTGATCGGCGGCGGCGACTCGGCCATGGAGGAAGCCACCTTCCTCACCAAGTTCGCCCGCAGCGTCACCATCGTGCACCGCCGCGAAGAGTTCCGGGCCTCCAAAATCATGCTGGAACGCGCCCGTGCCAACGACAAAATCACCTTCCTGACCAGCACCACCGTCGTGGCGGTCGACGGCGACACCACGGTCACCGGGCTGCGGGTCCGCAACGCGCTCACCGGGCAGGAGTCCACCCTTGCGGTCACCGGGGTGTTCATCGCGGTCGGCCACGACCCCCGCTCGGAGCTGGTCCGCGGGGCCGTCGACCTGGACGCCGAGGGTTACGTAGTGGTGCGTGGCAGAACCACCGCCACCTCCGTCGACGGGGTCTTCGCCGCGGGTGATCTCGTCGACCACGCCTACCGGCAAGCCATCACCGCCGCGGGCAGTGGGTGCGCGGCGGCGATTGACGCCGAACGCTGGCTGGCCGACACCCGCGACACCGCCACCACCGAGATGATCGGAGCACACCTATGAGCAACCCCACCGCCCCGCTGACGGTCACCGACGACTCCTTCGCCGCCGACGTCCTGGCCAGCGAAACACCGGTGCTGGTGGACTTCTGGGCCGCCTGGTGCGGACCCTGCAAAATGATCGCCCCCGTCCTGGAAGAGATCGCCACAGAGAAAGCCGGAGTGCTGACGGTGGCCAAGATCGACGTCGACGCCAACCCGGCGACCGCACGGGACTTCCAGGTCGTCTCCATCCCCACGCTGATCCTGTTCAAGGCCGGCCAACCGGTCACCCGGATCGTCGGAGCCAAGGGCAAAGCCGCCCTGCTCAAAGAAATCGCCGCCGTCATCTAGGGCGCACAACCCTTCGCCGCAGAAGCCGACTGCCACCAAGCTCCGGCTCACCAATCAGAGGACACCGCACCGCATGAAGTTCCTTGAGCATCCGCCGCGCTTTCTGTTCTTCACCGGCAAGGGCGGGGTGGGCAAGACCTCGATCGCGTGTGCGACCGCGATCACTCTCGCCGGCCAGGGGCGCACGGTGCTGCTGGTCAGCACCGATCCCGCCTCGAATGTCGGGCAGGTGTTCGGGTTGACGATCGGCAACACCATCACCGCCATCCCCGCGGTGGACGGGCTCTCTGCGTTGGAGATCGACCCCGACCAGGCCGCCGAGGCCTACCGGGAGCGGATCGTCGGGCCGGTGCGCGGTCTGCTGCCCGAGGCCGAGGTTGCTTCGATCACCGAACAGCTGTCCGGGTCGTGCACCACCGAGATCGCCTCGTTCAACGAGTTCACCGAATTGCTCACCGACTCCGAGGGCCGCATAGGGCATTTCGACCATGTCCTTTTCGACACCGCCCCGACCGGGCACACCATCCGGCTGCTGCAACTGCCCGGGTCGTGGACGGACTTCCTCAACGAGGGCAAGGGCGACGCCTCCTGTTTAGGTCCGCTGGCCGGCCTGGAGAAGCAGCGCGCCGTCTACGCCGACGCCGTCGATGCGCTGGCCGATCCGACCCGCACCCGCCTGGTCTTGGTGGCACGCGCCCAAACCTCCACGCTGGCCGAGATCGCGCGCACCCACCGGGAATTGGCCGCGATCGGCCTGGGTCACCAGTATGTGGTGATCAACGGCGTCCTGCCGACACCGGCCGATGATCGCGATCCGCTGGCGACCGCGATCTACCGCCGCGAGCAGGCGGCGATCGCGGCCCTGCCTGAGGAGCTGAAGGCGTTGCCGCTGGATCGGGTGGATCTGAAAGCTACCAATATCGTCGGAATCGACGCGCTGGCAACACTGTTCACTCCCGGCACCGTCACCGGCCAGCCCGAGGAGCCTCCCGTCGAGGTGCCCGACGCGCCGTTGGCCGCGCTGGTGGACCAGATCGCCGCCGGCGACAAGGGTTTGATCATGTGCATGGGCAAGGGCGGGGTGGGTAAGACCACCGTCGCCGCCGCCATCGCCGTCGCGTTGGCGCAGCGCGGCCACCCGGTGCATCTGACCACCACCGACCCCGCCGGCCATCTCACCGACACCCTGCACGGCACCCTGGAGCACCTGACGGTGTCCAGCATCGACCCCGTCGAGGCCACCCGGGTCTACCGGGAGCATGTCCTGGCCACCAAGGGCGCGAGCCTGGACGAGCAGGGCCGGCGGATGCTCGCCGAAGACCTGCGCTCGCCGTGCACCGAGGAAGTCGCCGTCTTCCAGGCGTTCTCGAAAGTCATCGCTGAGTCGCGCCGCCACTTCGTCGTTGTCGACACCGCCCCCACCGGCCACACTCTGCTGTTGCTGGACGCCACCGGCTCCTATCACCGCGAAGTCGCGCGCCAACTCGGGGACCGCCAGTTCACCACGCCGCTGATGCGGTTGCAGGACCCCGAGCTGACCAAGGTCATCATCGTGACCCTCGCCGAGACCACCCCGGTCCTCGAGGCTGCGGGCCTCAGCGCTGAGCTCGACCGTGCCGGCATCCATCCGTGGGCCTGGGTGATCAACAACTCGCTGGCCGCCGCCGAACCTATCTCCCCGCTGCTGCGTCGTCGCGCGGCCAATGAGATCGCCCAGATCGCCGCGGTGCGCGACGATTACGCCGACCGGATCGCCGTTGTCCCACTGCTGGCCGTCGAACCCGTCGGAATCCCCGCACTGCAGGCACTCGCTGACGCCCGCGACACCGACCACCCGATGGCGGTAACCAGGTGAGTACCGTCTCCCCGCGCACCTCCGACGCCGGTCCGGGCGGCCATTCCGAACGCACCCGAACCCTGGGCCTGCTTGCGCTCGCCGCACTCGGGTGGGTCGCCGTCTACGCCTTCAACGAGTACATCTGGGATGCGGTCGTGGGTTGGCTGGGGCTGGATCTGAACACCCGTGCTGTCGGCGCGGTGCACTTCTTCCTCTACGACACCGTGAAAATCTTCCTCCTGCTGACCGGCTTGATGTTCGTCGTCGGCATGTTGCGTGCCAGCCTGGATCTGGACAAGGCCCGCGACTATCTGCAGGGCCGCGGACTGTTCGTGGGTCTGGTGCTCGCCGTCGTGCTCGGCGTGGTGACGCCGTTCTGCTCCTGCAGTTCAATTCCGCTGTTCATCGGGTTCGTCGCCGCGGGCATCCCGCTGTCGATCACCCTGACCTTCCTCATCGCCTCACCGCTGATCAGCGAGATCGCCGCGATCATGATCGGTGACCAGTTCGGCTGGCACATCGCCGCGGTCTACGTCGCGGCCGGCAGCGTGCTGTCGATCGTGATCGGCTGGATGTTCTCCCGCTTCGATCTGAGCCGATGGGTCGAGCCCATGGTGTTCACCACGAAAGTGGCGGCACTGCGCGCCGACGGCCACGTGCCCTCCCTGCGGGAACGGGTCGACGCCGCCTTGGAGGAGAGCAAGGACATCTTCCGCAGCGTATGGCTGTGGGTCCTGCTCGGCGTCGGCATCGGCGCGGTCATCCACGGCTGGGTACCGGCCGACTTCTTCGTGCGCTTCGCCGGACCCGACAATCCCCTGGCGGTCGTCGTCGCGACGCTGGCCGGGATACCGCTCTATGTCAACGGCGCCGGCGTCGTCCCGATCGCAGAAGCGCTGTGGGCCAAGGGAATGTCGCTGGGCACGGTGATGGCGTTCACCATGAGCACCATCGCCCTGTCGGTCCCGCAGGCGGTCATGCTGCGCCGGGTACTCAAGCCACCCCTGCTGGCGATCTTCTTCGGCACCGTGGCCATCGGAATCATGATCATCGGATTCCTGTTCAACCTCATCGGATAACCCCACCTCGACCGAACGGAGTGTTTCCCCATGATCGTCAAAATCCTCGGACCCGGCTGCCGCAACTGCCACACCCTGGAGGAACGCACCCGTGAGGCGCTCACCCAACTGGGTCTGGACGCCGAGATACAGGCGGTCACCGACTACGCCGAGATCGCCGGCTACGGCGTGATGAAAACCCCCGGCTTGGTCGTCGATGAGGAACTGCTCATCTCCGGGAAGGTGCCCAGCGTCAAGGACCTCACCGAACTCCTCGCCGCACGCTGACTCCCCTGATGGCGAGAACCCCTTCGGGTGAGGTGAAGAGGGACGATGTCGACGTCGTGGTCATCGGCGGCGGCCAGGCCGGCCTCGCCGCGGGCTACTACCTGCGCCGGGCGGGCCTCCGCTTCGTCATCCTCGACGACCAGCCGGCCCCGGGAGGCGCCTGGCCGCACACCTGGGCATCGCTGACCCTGTTCTCCCCGGCCCAGTACTCCTCCCTGCCGGGATGGCCCATGCCCAACTGGCCCAACGGATTTCCACCAGCCCGACACGTCATCGACTACTTGCAAGCCTACGAGCAACGCTACGCACTACCCGTGCACCGACCCGTCCACGTCGGCGGGGTCATCCGCGATGGCGACCGTCTGCGAGTGTCGACATCGGCGGGCGACTGGTCTGCCCGCGCCGTGATCAGCGCGACCGGCACCTGGCACCAACCCTTCTGGCCCATCTACCCCGGCGCACGCACCTTCCGCGGACAGCAGTTACACACCGTGCACTACCGCGACGCCGCACCCTTCGCCGGCAAGCACGTCGTCGTCGTCGGCGGCGGCAACTCCGCAGCACAACTGCTCGCCGAGATCTCCGAAACCACCACCACCACCTGGGTCACCCACACCCCGCCCCGGTTCCTACCCGACGATGTCGACGGACGGGCACTGTTCGATGTCGCGACCCGCCGCGCCGCCGACCTCGCCGCCGGGCGCCCCGACACCGGCGGGATCACCGCACTCGGCGACATCGTCATGATTCCCCCCGTGCTAGCCGCCCGGGAACGCGGCGTGCTGCATGCACTCCCGATGTTCGAGGGCTTGAACGCCGACGGCATCCATTGGGCCGACCACGAACAACACGCCGACGTCATCGTCTGGGCGACCGGCTTCCGCCCAGCCCTGGCCCACCTGCGACCGATGCAGCTGCGAGAGCCTGACGGGACCATCGCCGTCGACGGCACCCGGGCAGTCAAGGAACCCGCCCTGCACCTGCTCGGCTACGGCGACTGGACCGGCCCGGGCTCCGCCACCCTCATCGGGGTCGGGCGGACGGCCCGTGCCGCTGTTGAAGAAATTGCCTGAGACTAAATCCCCGGCGTCGCCCCAATCATGTGGAACAACCGTACGGTTATCGGATTCGCCACAAAAAGCGGAAAAACCCACCCGCCAAGTTCAGCGGAAAAATACCAAACGCAAAGCTAGACACGGTGTCCGTTCGCCAATCAAAACCGGAACCTACATAGGTTCTCGATTTTGACTGCACTTTCTCAGTGATGGCTGCACTTCCGCTGCACTTGTGCAGTGGAGTCGAGAATACTTCCGGTCGTTGCTGTCGCGGGGTTGAGATAAGTTGACTTATGGCG
>Ga0180431_10001225_pt1 | contig 36112 bp, 27 predicted proteins | sample SS_ome_11_FD_132459 | JGI IMG/M metagenome (GOLD analysis project Ga0180431, IMG submission 132459) | Hypersaline lake sediment archaeal communities from the Salton Sea, California, USA - SS_1_MS_1 metaG | ecosystem: Environmental > Aquatic > Non-marine Saline and Alkaline > Hypersaline >... | reverse complement strand
TCGGACCTTCGGGGGCAGTTGGTCGAGCCACTCCAAGGCCGGAGCCCTCCCCCTGTCGTCCTTATAGAACACAACCTGCACCTTCGGCACGACGCTCTCCGCTGGAGGCGGACTCCATATACCTACGAATATAGCATCATTGCGATTTCCTGTCAACGCAAAATTGAGATATTTCCCCGCCGGGGCTCAGTCCCGCGTGCGGGGCGGATGAGGCAAGGTCACCTCCCATGAGTGCCAAGGCGGTGCGAAAAAGCTGGCCGTGCGACCGGCATCACATTTGATGCCTAGGCCATTTAGTCGTAGGGAGGGGCCACGAGCTTCTGGGACGCAGGTCGCCCAAAGCGCTACTTGGGTGCATTGCACGATGCAGCGCACATTGTCCCTTGCGGGGCAGCTGAGAGACCGCCCCCCCCTAATACCCCCGCCGCTCGCGAAGCTGCTGGGCGTAGTCGCGGGCGAGCACGTGGAACCGCCGCTCGGAGGGGTCGCCGACGTCGTAGGCCTCGGCGGTGCGCTCCCAGTACTGGATGGCGTTGTCGATGTGGCCTTCCTGGGTCTCGAGCTCGGCCAGGTACCACAGGCACTCCTTGGGCCGGCGGCCGGGCGGGCTCATCTTCACGCCTTCGGTCAGGTACCGGCGCGCGGCGTCCAGGTCGCCGAGCCGATAGTGGCTCACGCCCAGGTGGAAGATCTCCTTGTACGTGGGCTGGCCCGTGGCCGCGGCCGCCTCGAACGCGTCGACGGCCTTGCGGTAGGCGCTGGTCATCTCGGCCCGGTCCTCGGCCTTGCGCGCGCGGAAGTAGTGCACGTCGCCGAGCCGGTCCATGGCCTCCTTGTAGTCCGGGCGCAGCTCGACCGCGGTCTGGAAGGCGTTGACCGCGTCGCGCAGGTGGCGCTGGAGCTTCTCGCGGGCCTGGCGCAGCTCCTGGGGCTCGGCCTGGAGCACCACGCCCTCGTCGTAGCGGGTCTGGGCCTCGCGCGCGAGCTCCAGGCTGACGTTGCCGGCCTCCAGCCAAGCCTCGGGGTTGCGGCTGTCCTCGGCCACGGCCTCTTCCGCGTGGCGCAGGGCGGTGTCGGGCTCCTGCTCGCGGCTGGCGACCTTGGCGAGCACCAGGCGCGCGCGGGCGAGCTCGGGGTCGATCTCCAGGGCCTCCTCGGCGCGCAGCTTCGCCTGCAAGAGCTCGCCGTCCTCCAGGGCCACCTCGGCCTGGCGCGCGAGCAGCATCGCCTGGTCACGCGCCGCGCCGGTCTCGGCCGGGGCGCGCTCGGCGGGCGCGCGCTCGCCCGGCAAGAGCGACGAAGGCACGCGCGCGAGCACGGTCTCCTCGCGCTCCTCCGCGGGCGGTGCCGCGGGCGCGGGCGTGGGCGCCTCGCGCTCGGTGGGCTCGGGCACGGGCGCCATGCCGGTCTCGGCGGGCGGCTGTGCGGGCTCGGCGGGCTCCATGGGCGCGACCGGGGTCGTGCGCTCGGGCGCGCGCGAGACGGGCGCAGGCGCCTCGATCTCGGCCGGGGCGGGCGCGGGTTCGGGCGCCTCCTCGGCGGACGGCTCCTCGGCGGGCGGGGCCTCCTCCTCGGCCGGGCGGCGGCGCTCGAAGAACCGAAGCGGCGACCAGCGTTCGGGCTCCTCCGGCGGGGGCGGGGCCTCGCCGATGTCCCCGGTCACGGGCCGGGGCTCGCCGGGCACCCGGTCGGGCGCGGGCTCGCGTTCGGGCGCGGGTTCGGGCTCTGGCGCAGGCGGCGGCCCGGGCTCGATGTCCGAGGGGTGGCGCCCCTCGATCGGCGCGGGCGCGGGCGCCACGGCGGGCTCGGTTGGGCGTCCCGTAGCGGGCTCGGCCTCGCCGGGCGCGGGCTCCACGGCCGCGGGGCCGGTGTCCGGCTCGCGCGGCGCGGGCGTCACGGGCTGCACGTCCGTGGGCTCGGTCTCATAGGCCGGGCGCGACAGGATGCTGAACGGCTGCGCGCTCACCGCCGTTCCCGTGTGGCCCAGGGTGTCGCGCGCGGTGACCCGCAGCAGGCACTGGTGCAGGGACCGGTCACCCTCCACGGGCACGCGCCATGAATAGGTGTGCGTGGCGGGCAGGCCGCTGGCGAGCCGTTCCCAGGTCTGGCCCAGGTCCGCGGAGAAGCTCAAGGTCACCGAGTTGCGCGCAAGGTTCGGGTCCGTGGCCTGCCAGGACACGGGCACCGTGGTACCTCCGCGCAGGAACCGCTCGTCAAACGGTTCGAGCGCGACCTGCGGGCCCTCGGTGTCTGAGACGACCGACACCTGCGGCGGCGTGCCGGGGCTCGGCGCGGGCGTGGCGTTGCCGGCCCCGTCGGCCGCGCGCACGTACAGGCCCAGCCGCGCGGGCATGGGCCCGTCGTAGACGAGCGGGCTTTCGGTATCTCGGTCGCGTCCGAACCGCGACCAGGTCTGGCCGCGGTCGGCGCTCGTCCACAGCTCCACCCACGCCAGTCCGCTGCCGCCGGGCTCGTCCGAGGCCTCGTAGCGCACGGAGATCGTATCGCCCGTGGCCTGGCGGGGCCCCGTGGCGCGCGCCGTGGGCGGCCGGCTGTCGGCCACGTACATGCCCGGGGCCACGGCCTGGGCGGCGTTGCCCGCACGGTCGCGGGCCACGATGCGGAACCGGTACGTGCCCGCCGCGCCCGCGGGCGGCGTCCAGGCGTACTCGCCGTCGGCGGGGCGGTTGTAGGCGACCTCGCGCCAGGTCGCGCCCCCGTCCGCGGAGACCTGCACCACCACGGGCGCCTCTGCGGGATGCTCGTCCTCGGTGCGCCATCGCAGGGTCACCGGCGCATCGGCCGGGCCCACGCGCCCCTCGGGCGTGAACAGGCTCGCGCGCGGCGGGGTGGTGTCCACGACCACCACGGTGTCCGGCGCCTGCCCCGGCTCGGGCGGACGCTCGGTGTTGCCCACCGAGTCCGTGGCCACGAGCGCGAACCCGTAGGTCCCCGCGCCGGGCACGGACACCACGAACGGGCTCTCGCGGTCCGGGTCCTCGCCGTACAGCTGCCAGGTGCGGCCCATGTCCGTGGTCACGTACAGCTCGATCTTGGCGAGCCCCACGCCCAGGCCCACCACGTCGCGCACCGCATAGGAGATGGTGAACTCCGTGTCAGAGAGCACCGCCGCGTCTTCGGGCACGGCGCGCGGCGCGGGCGCAGTCTCTTCGGCGGCGCGTCTCGCCTTCATGCGCTCCCAGAACGAGAGGCCTTCGCCCTCCGCGGCCCGCGCGGGCGTGGCGACCAGGCCGGCCGCCAACACGGCGAGAAACAACGACACCACAGTCACGCGCATGGATTTCATGTGGGAACCCCCCGCTGACGCGCGGGAACACCGCCGCGATCCCACGGACGTAACCCCGTTCGCACAGAGCGGGTACACCCGGGAATCCGGCCCGTTTGCAATGCGCTAAGTCTATGTTCGCCCGCGGAGCGGATCAAGAAAAAAGTTGACAGCCCGCGGCGCGTCGCCTAGACAGGCGGCACCGTTAACCCATTGACCGCTTGCCGGTTGTGATGACGCCCATCTGGGACGCCCGCCCGCGCGCCGGGGGGCGCGGAGAGCCGCCATGAACGAGGTCCACCGCGTGGAAGTGGCCGTGCGCGACGCGGCCCTGGACTCCGCGGGCAAGGCCGTGGCCGAGGACCTGCGCCACTACGGTCTCGCGAGCGTCACCGACGTGCGCACCGTGCGCGTGTACACGCTCGCCGGGGTGACCCGCGCGCAGGCCGAGGACCTGGCGCGCGAGTTCCTGGCCGACGCGGTGGTCGACGCCTGGGCCGTGGACCGCGACGTGCTGCCCGCGGACGGGCGCGTGATCGTGGAGGTCGTGCGCCGGCCCGGGGTCATGGACCCGGTGGAGGCGAGCGCCCGGCAGGGCGCCGGGCACCTGGGCCGCGCGTGCGCCTGGGTGCGCACGTCCGCGAAGTACCTGGTCGGCGGCCGCGCGGATACAGACGCGGTCGAAGGGGCCGCGCGCAAGCTGCTCGCCAACGACGTCATCGAAGAGGTGACCGTGGGCGCCAACGCGCCCGCGGAGCGCGCCCCGGTGTCCGGGTACCGGTTCCGGCGCGTGGAGGTGCCCCTGGCGGACCTGGACGAGGACGCGCTCGCGCGCCTGTCCGTGGACAAGCAGCTGTACCTGAGCCCCGCGGAACTGCGCGCCATCCAGGCGCACTTCCTCGGCCTGGGCCGCGCGCCCACGGACGTGGAGCTGGAGACCCTGGCCCAGACCTGGAGCGAGCACTGCGTGCACAAGACCCTCAAGGGCCGCATCCGCTATCGCGGCCCGGAGGGCGAAGAGCTCATCGACAACCTGCTCAAGAGCACGGTCATGCGGGTCACCGACGAGCTCGCCCGGCCGTGGTGCCTGTCCGTGTTCCGGGACAACGCCGGGGTCATCGCGTTCGACGACGCGTACGGGGCCGTGTTCAAGGTGGAGACCCACAACCATCCCTCCGCGCTCGAGCCCTACGGCGGCGCGGGCACGGGCATCGGCGGGGTGATCCGCGACTGCCTGGGCACGGGCCTCGGGGCGCGGCCGATCATGAACACGGACGTGTTCTGCTTCGGGCCGCCGGACACCGCGCGCGAGGACCTGCCGCGCGGGGCGCTGCACCCCCTGCGCGTCATCAAGGGCGTGGTCGGGGGCGTGCGCGACTACGGCAACCGCATGGGCATCCCCACAGCCAACGGCGCGGTGTGCTTCGACCCGCGCTACATCGGCAATCCCCTGGTCTTTTGCGGCACGGTGGGGCTGCTGCCCCGGCGCATGGTCGACAAGGCCGTGCAGCCCGGCCAGGCCGCGGTGCTCGTGGGCGGGCGCACGGGCCGCGACGGCATCCACGGGGCGACCTTCAGCTCGGTGGAGCTGCGCGAGGACTCGGAGCGCGTGAGCTCGGGCGCGGTGCAGATCGGCAACCCGATCGAGGAAAAGAAGGTCCGCGACTTCCTGGTCCGCGCGCGCGACGCGGGCCTGTACACCTGCATCACCGACTGCGGGGCCGGGGGACTTTCCAGCGCGCTGGGCGAGATGGGCGAGGCGACCGGCGTGGCCGTGGACCTGGACACGGTGCCGCTCAAGTACGAAGGCCTCTCGTACACCGAGATCTGGATCAGCGAGGCCCAGGAGCGCATGGTCTTCGCCGCGCACGAAGAGCACCTGCCCGCGCTGCGCGCGCTCGCGGCCGAAGAGAACGTGGAGATGACCGTGGTCGGCCGGTTCACGAACGACCGCACCCTGCGGCTGCGCTACGACGGCGTGGAGGTCGGCCGGCTGGACATGGAGTTTTTGCATCAGGGCATGCCCCGCATCGAGCGCGAGGCGGTGTGGCGGCCCCCGGCCGCCGAAGAGCCGCCCCCGGCGCACAAGCCCGACTACGGCGAGGACCTCAAGCGCGTGCTCGGCTCGTGGAACGTGTGCTCCAAGCACTGGATCATCCGCCAGTACGACCACGAGGTCCAGGGCGCGAGCGTGCTGAAACCCCTCGTGGGCGCGCAGGACGACGGGCCCGGCGACGCGGCCGTGATCGCGCCGCGCCCGGGCGAACGCCGGGGCCTGGTGGTCGCCTGCGGGCTGCAGCCCGCATACGCGGACTTGGACCCGTACGCCATGGCCGCCGCCGCCATCGACGAGGCCCTGCGCAACGTGGTCGCCGCAGGCGGGGGCCTGGACCGGTGCGCGGTCCTGGACAACTTCTGCTGGGGCAACACGGACAAGCCCGACCGGCTGGGGGGCCTCGTGCGCGCGGCGCGGGCCTGCTACGACGTGGCGCGCGCGTACGGGGCGCCGTTCATCTCGGGCAAGGACTCGCTCAACAACGAATTCACCACCGACGCGGGCTCGGTGGCGATTCCGGGGACGCTCTTGATCAGCGCCATGGCGGTCGTCGACGACGTCACCCGCGCGGTGAGCATGGACGCCAAGGCCGCGGGCGACGCCGTGTACCTGGTCGGCCGCACCTACGACGAGCTGGGCGCGGGCGAGTACTACCGCACGCGCGGCGTGCTGGGCGCCAACGTCCCGCGCGTGCGCACGGGCGAGGGTCTGCGCGTGCTGCGGGGCCTGGCCGCGTGCACGGCGGGCGGGCTCGCGCGCGCGCTGCACGACTGCTCCGAGGGCGGCTTGGCCGTGGCCGCCGCGGAGACGGCCTTCGCCGGCGGCCTGGGCCTGGACCTGGACCTGGGCGCGATGCCCGTAGACGAGAACGAACCTGCGCTCTCCACCGAGGCGCGCCTCTTCAGCGAGTCGCAGTCCCGGCTCCTCGCCGAGGTCGCGCCCGAGAACCAGGCTGCGTTCGAGGACGCCCTGGCCCGGCACGGGGCGCCCTTTGCGCGCGTGGGCACGGTCACGGACGCGCGGCGGCTGACGGTCCGCGACCACGCGGGCGCCACGGTCGTGAACGAACCCGTAGACGCGCTCAAGGCCGCGTGGCGGGCGCCGCTCGACTGGTAGCCGCGCGAGCCCGGAGAGAGGACCGCATCCATGGCCACGGTCAACGCGATGGTGCTGCGCACCGCGGGCACGAACTGCGACGAGGAGACCCGGTTCGCGTTCCAGGCCTGTGGCGCGCGCGCGGAGCTTGTGCACGTCAACCGCCTGGCCGCGGGCGGGCACCGGCTGGCCGACTACCAGATCCTGGCCCTGCCCGGCGGGTTCACGTACGGCGACGACGTGGGAAGCGGCAAGGTGTTCGCCGTGGAGCTTATGCACGCGCTCGGCGAAGAGCTCCAGGCCTTTGTGGACCGCGGGGGCCTGGTGCTGGGCATCTGCAACGGGTTCCAGGTGCTCGTGAAGATGGGCCTGTTGCCCGACGCGCGGCTCGCCCGGGCCGCGGACCGGACCCTGACCCTCACGCACAACGACAGCCACCGGTTCGAGGACCGGTGGGTCTACCTCCAGGCCGAGGCGAACTGCCACAGCCTCTTCGCGGAGCCCTGCGAGCGCATCGAGCTTCCGGTCGCGCATGCGGAGGGCAAGCTCGTGGCCCGCTCGGACGCGGTGGTCGACCGCCTGGAACAGAACGGCCAGGTGGCCTACCGGTACGTAAACCCCGACGGGTCGGCGCCCGCGTACCCGGCCGACCCGAACGGGAGCGTGGGCCACATCGCCGCGATCTCGGACCCCTCGGGCCGGGTCTTCGGCATGATGCCGCACCCGGAGCGCCACTTCTTCGGGTATCATCATCCCCGGTGGACCCGGCGCGCGCCCGGGCGCGCAGGCCCGCCGGCCGAGGGCGACGGGGTGCGCATGTTCCGCCGCGCGGTCGCGGCCTGCAGGTGAGGCGACTTCCTAGTCGGCGGTCGGGGCCCTCCAGCCAAGCAACACAGCCGCTGCCCCGTGATGACAGGCGACGCGTGTCCGGCGATCCTTGGAGTCAAAAGATGACCCGCCCCACGATGCGATTCAGACGGGCCCTCCTCCTTGCGGCCTTCCTGGGACACCTCGCCGCAATGCTTCTCTTGCTCTACCTTCCCTGGAACCTCTTCGCGCACGCGGAGACACGGGGCGGGCGACTCGTAGGTGCGGGCTTCACCCTGCTCCTGTGCGGGTGCATGGCCCTGTGGCTCCTGCGACATCGACGCACGCGTCGTCTGGGTGCAATGGCCATCGGCCTGCTGCTGATCGGCGCGCTGGGGTGCCTAGCCGGCGCCTCTTCTCTGGCACCGCACGACCTCGTCTCGCACGGCAACTTCACACAACACTACACCGGGGATGCTCGTTTCGAGAAGCACGCACTCGCGAATCTGGTCCCGGAGATCGATCAGCTCAAGCTTGGCTCATACCTGATTCCACATCTCGACCCAGTCATGGACCAGGGACAGGCCGAGAGGGTTCGGCGCGTGTTTCTCGACATCTACCGAGAGCTGCGACAGGACGGCGCCTTTGTACGGGCGGGGTCGGCCCTTGGGTTGTGCTATGAGGACATGCTCAGCGGCAGACGTCGCACGCTTCATTTCTACAAGTATGTGCCCCGGCACTTGGCGCGCGACTCCTACCCGGTTCTCGTCTTCTTTCACGGCAGCCTTGGGAACTTTAAGGGCTACACTTGGGTGCTCAAGCGCCTAGCGGACTCCAAGGGGTACGCCGTGATCGCGCCGACGTACGGTTGCGGAAACTGGTACCTGGACCGGGACTGCTCGGTGGTCACCGCGATCTACGAGCACTGCCTGGACGCGTCCGTCCTCGACGAGGAGTCCATCTACCTGGTAGGCTTGTCCAACGGCGGAACCGGCGTCACCCGCGCGATCCGACATTCTGGCGACCGATACAAGGGATTCATCCTGCTCTCGGCCGTGATCGAACCCGAGGTACTCTCCTCCGACGGCTTCGCGGAGAGCTCGGCAGGTAAGCCCTTTCTAATGATCCATGGCGAGAGAGATCGCAGGATCTCGGTGGATGGCATCCATGCAAGCGAGGACATGCTGCGAAAGCAAGGGCTTTCCGTGGCCTGCCTGGTCTACCCCGAAGAGGACCACTTCCTCTTCTTCTCGCAACGCACCTCGGTCCTCCGGGATATCGCAGACTGGTTGCCCAACAGCGAGCCCGCGAAGCAAGGGGAGGACACGGCTGCACAGCAGGGCCGCGGCTGACGCTGTACTCTTGTATGAGCTCGCCACCGCGGCGCAAGCGTCCGGTCTCCGTAACGAAGGAAGGGAACCCCATGGACCTACAGCGTTTCCCCATTCGTGCGCACTGGATCGAGGGCGCGGTCTCGGTGCAGACCACACAGGCGCCCGCGCCTTCCTCGCCCGCGGGGAACGCAGGGAAGAACCCGCCAGCGGGCCCCGACTGCGTGCGGCCTTGGCGCCTGCCGCATGAGGAGCTGGACCTCTTCTCCAAGCCCTTGCAGAACCGTGCAGGGGCCGCGGCCGGGGTGCGCCTGCGCGTGCGCACGGACGCCACCGCCCTGGGCCTGCGCCGCGTGCCCGACCCGGACGAGCAGGGCCCGCGCGCGGTGGACCTCACCATCGACAACGACCTCGTGCGCACCGAGGCGTTCCCCGCGAACGGCGAAGAGGTCCGGTTCCCTCGCCTGCCCGCGGGCGACAAGGTGGTCGAGCTCTGGCTGCCCGTGCAGGGCGCCACGCGGCTGACCGCAATACTCGCCCCGTCCGAAGCGAAGCTCGAGCCGGCAGCGGACGCGCGCACCCGCTGGGTGGTCTACGGCAGCTCCATCACCCAGTGCGCGGCCGCGCACAGCCCGGCGCGCACCTGGCCCGCCCTGGCCGCGCGCGCGGCGGACCTGCACCTCACCTGCCTGGGGTTCGGCGGGAGCTGCCACCTCGAGCCCCTGGTCGCCCAGGTCGTGCGCCGGCTGCCCGCGGGGCTCGTCACGCTCAAGTGCGGGATCAATATCTACGGCGCCGGGTCGCTCTCGCCGCGCACGTTCCGGTCGGCCCTGCTCGGGTTCCTGGACATCGTGCGCGAGGGCCACCCGGACACGCCGGTCGTGGTGGTCAGCCCGATCCTCTCCCCGCCGCGCGAGAAAACCAAGAACGCGGTCGGGTTCACGCTCGAGGACATGCGCACAGAGCTGCGCGAGGCCGTGGCCGCGTACGCGTCCGTGCGCAGCGACGCGACCCTCCACTACGTGGACGGCCGGGAGCTCTTCGGCCAGGACCTGGCCGCGCGCTGCCTGCCCGACGACCTCCATCCGAACGGCGACGGGTACGAGGCCCTGGGCGCCAACGTGGTCGAGCGGGTGCTCGCGCCCCTGGGGTTCGCGCGCACCTGAGAGCATTTGCGGTTGCGTACGCGGCCGAAACCCCGTATATAGGGGCGGCCCCGGGCGGGTCGTGTATGCCCGCCAGGGGCAGGATCAGAGGAGGCCGCGGCCCGCCTGCGGCCGCGGCGCGCGAGGCATGCGGATTCGATGCCCGAATCGGCCGACTTCACCAACCACCAAGTGGGCGGATACCGCCTGGTCCAGCGGATCAACATCGGCGGGTTCTCGAGCATCTGGAGGGGCCGCGAGGCCGACCGCCCCGAGTCCGAGGCCGCGATCAAGATCATGCGCCCGCACGCGGCCCAGTCGTCCGAGGCGCGGCAGATGTTCCGCCACGAGTGGAAGATCGCCCGCCGGTTCGAGCACGCGCGGCTCCTGTTGTACTACGGGTACGGCACGCACCGGAGCCTGCCGTACGTGACCATGGAGTACTTCCCGGGCAAGTCGCTGCGGCGGCTGCTCACCGACGACGCGGGCGCGGTGCGCGGCGCGGCCCCGGCGATCATCTCCCAGGTCGCCGAGGCCCTCCAGTACATCCACACGCTGGGCGTGGTCCACTGCGACCTGAAGCCCGAGAACGTGCTCATCGGCAAGGGCCGGCAGGTGCGGCTCATCGACTTCTCCATCGCCCAGACCCGGTGGCAGCGCAGGCTGTCGGTCTCGCGCAAGATTCACGGCACCCCCGCGTATTTGAGCCCGGAGCAACTGCGCCGCGAGCGCATCACCCCGCGCAGCGACCTGTACAGCCTGGGCGTGATCTGCTTCGAGGTCCTGGCCGGCCGGGCGCTGTTCACCGGCCGGGACGCCAAGGCCGTGATGCAGCAGCACGTGGCCACCACCCCGCCGCGCCTGAGCCTGCTCAACCCCCAGGTGAGCACGGCCATGGACCGGCTGGTGGCCGATCTGCTGGCCAAGGACCCGAATCTTCGGCCCCGCAGCGCGCGGGAAGTGCTGCGCCGCCTGTCCTCAGCGGACATGTACATCCTGGCCTGAACGTGCCGGGGTGCGCCTTTTCGGCTTGAACGGCATCCGGTCCACGCGGTAGAATCGCCCCGCCGCGTACGGAGGCGTGCAGGCGCGAGGAGTCGCCATGCCCGACCAAAGCTTCAACCTGGACTTCGAGAAGCCGCTCGAAGAGATCCGGCGACGCATCGAGGAGCTGCGCCAGGCCGCGCAACACGGCCAGGTGGACCTGCACGCCGAGATCGAGGCCATGGAGCAGCAGCAGCAGTCCATGGTCCGCCGCGCCTACGCGAACCTGACCCCCTGGCAGGAGGTGCTGGTCGCGCGCCATCCCATGCGCCCCCAGACGCGCGACTACCTGCGCACCACGTTCCGCAACTTCGTGGAGCTGCACGGCGACCGGGCCTTCGCCGACGACCACGCCATTGTCACCGGCTTCGCCGAGGTGGGCGCCCACCGGGTGCTGCTCGTGGGCGAGCACAAGGGCCGCACCGTGGAGGAGCGCCGCGTCGGGTTCGCGGGCTGCCCGCACCCGGAGGGGTATCGCAAGGCCCTGCACAAGATGGACCTGGCCGAGAAGTTCGGCCTGCCCGTGGTGACCCTGATCGACACCAAGGGCGCGTATCCGGGCACGGGCGGCGAGGAGCGCGGCGTGGGCCCGGCCATCGCCGCGAACCTGCGCCGGATGAGCCGGCTGCGCGTGCCCGTGGTGATCGTGGTCATCGGCGAGGGCGGCTCGGGCGGCGCGTTGGGCATCGGGATCGGCGACCGGGTGTACATGCTCCAGCACGCCTACTACTCGGTCATCAGCCCCGAGGGGTGCGCGGCGATCCTGTGGCGCGACGCCTCGCGGGCCCCGGAGGCGGCCGCGGCCATGTGCATCGCCAGCCGGGACCTGAAGCGCTTCGAGCTCATCGACGAGATCATCACCGAACCGGTGGGCGGCGCGCACAAGGACCCGGAGGCCATGGGCCGGATCCTGGGCGAGGTGCTCGCGCGCGCCCTGGACGAACTGTGCGCGGTGCCCATCGACGACCTGCTCGCCCGGCGGTACGAGCGCCTGCGCGCGATCGGCCAGTGGGAAGAGGCCACCGAGGACCGGCTGCGCGAGATCCTGTCCCCGCCGCCCGAACCGGCCGCGCCCGAGCAGGAGTCCGCCACGCCCGCCCCGCCCGAGAAGGAAGGCGAACAGCCCTCGGAGCCCGAGGCGGACACCGAACTCGAACACGAGCGCGAGCGCGCCGAGGACTGACCGCTTGTTCGCCAAGGCCGCGCAGTCCTGCACACCTTCGTCCCAAGGTCCTCACCCGACCCACCGAGGAAAGGCTTGCCCGTGACCGCGAGCTTTGTGGACGCGCTTGACGAGGCGATCGGCCGCAAGCGGAGCGTGGCCTGCGTGGGCCTGGACCCGCGCTCCGCGCGCCTGCCGCCCGCGCTCGCGCCGCCGCCGGACGCGGACAGAGAGGCCGTGGCCCGGGCCGTGGCCGCGTTCTGCGCGCGCATCCTGGACGCGGTCGCGGACCGCGTGTGCGCGGTGAAGCCGAACATCGCGTTCTTCGAGGCCCTGGGCCCCGCGGGCCTGGACGTGTACGCGGATCTCGTGGACCAGGCGCATGCGGCCGGACTGCTCGTCATCGGCGACGTAAAGCGCGCGGACATCGGGTCCACGGCCCGGGCGTACGCGGCCGCGCACCTGGGCGGCGAGGGGCCGGGGACGCTGGCCGCGCACGACGCGGTGACCGTGAACCCGTACCTGGGCACGGACGCGGTGGGCCCGTTCCTGGACGCATGCCGCGCGCGAGGCGCGGGGCTCTTCGTGCTGGTGAAAACGAGCAACCCCTCCAGCGCCGAGGTCCAGGACCTCGCCCTCGCGCAACGGGGCACCGTGGCCGAGCGCGTGGCCGGGCTTGTGCACGGCTGGGGCCGGGACCTGTGCGGGGCCTGCGGGCTCTCGAGCGTGGGCGCGGTGGTGGGTGCCACGCACGCGGGGGCGCTCGCGCGGTTCCGGGCGCTCATGCCGCGGGCGGTGCTCCTGTTGCCCGGGTACGGCGCCCAGGGCGCGCGCGGCGCGCAGGTCACCGACGCCTTTCTGCCCGGGGGCCGGGGCGCGATCGTGAACGCCAGCCGCTCGGTCCTGTACGCCTGGGAGCAGGACCCGGACGCCGACGTCGCCCAGGCCGCGCGCAAGGCGGTCGACGCCATGAACGCGGACCTGGGCTCGGCGCTCGCCGCGGCGGGCAAGCCGCTCGCCTAAGGCGCCGCGCGGGCGCACAAGCGCGCCCCGTCCGTGAGTGCGACCCTTCGCTGTCCGACAACCCGTCCTTCGTTCCCTCACCCTACCCCTCCCCCGGCCCGGGAGGGGACGAGTGTGGGGCCCGCACGCTCGCTTCTCCAATCTGTCGGCATGAACCTGCGGTGTGATCTTCGCTCTCACTACCTCCGGCCGGGACGCGCACTTCGTTCCCTCTCCCCTCGGGAGAGGGTGAGGGTGAGGGTGAGGGCGAGGGAAGATGGACGAGACGTGCTCGGCGCTTCCCGCCCGCGCCGCGTACTTGAAAATCCCCCTCCCTAGCCCTCCCCCGGAGGGGGAGGGGACGCGCGGGGCGCTCAGGGCGCCTGGGCCGGCGCGTCCTCGTCGGGATAGCGCACGAGCCGCACCTCGCCGTCCGGGGCCTGGACCTGGAGGATGGCCTCCACGCCCGGCAACTGCGAGAGGAACTCCCGGCCCGCGTCCACGCCCAGGACACTAACCGTGGTGGCCATGGCGTCCGCAGCCGTGCACACATAGGGGTCCGTGCGCGCGGCCTCGGGCACGATCACCGTGACCCCCACGAGCGTCCCGCTGACCGGCCGGCCGGTGCGCGGGTCCACGATGTGCGAGTAGCGCGTGCCCTGGTGCACGAAGTAGCGCCGATAGTTGCCGCTCGTGGCCACGGCGCAGTCCACGAGCTCGATGCGTTCGAGCACCGCCTCGCCCCCGCGGCGCGGGTCCTGCACGCCCACGGCCCACGCGCGCCGCGACGGGTGCGGGCCGAACACGCGCACTTCGCCGCCGATCTCCACGAACCCGGACGCGAACCCGGCCGCGCGCAGCGCCAGCACCGCGCGGTCCACGGCATACCCCTTGGCAATGGCGCCCAGGTCCACGCGCACGCCCGCCCTGCGCACGCGCACGGTGCGCTCCTGCGGGTCCAGGTCCACGAGGCGGCTGCCCATGCGGGCGCGCACCTCGTTGACGCGCTCCTGCGGGGGGAGGCCGTCCACCAGCTGCCCCTCGAACGTGTAGAGCTCGAGAAGCGGACCCACGGTCACGTCGAAGGCCCCGCCCGAGAGCCGGTGGTAGCGCATGGCCTCCAGCAGCACCGTGTACGTGGACGGGCTGAGAGCGAGCGCCTCGCCGGGGGCGAGCCGGTTGAGCCGGCCGATCTCGCTCTGCGAGCGGTGGGCGCTCATGCGCTCGCCCACCTCGCGCACGGCGGACAGGGCCCGGTCCAGGGCCTGGTCGGCGGCCTCGGCGCGGCCCGGGCCCACGGCCAGCTTGAAGCGGGCGTTGATCTTCGCCCCGCCGAACACGACCGCGTTGCGTTCCACGAGGTCGGCGCGCAGGTGGCGCCACAGGCCGTACCCGAGGCCCGCGGCCACGGCCACGACCACGGCCGCGCGTAGGAAGCGGCGCGCGCGCGGTGCCTCAGGCATGGGTCTGCCCGCGTACGTCGTGCGCGTCCGGCGAAACCTCGGGCGACGCTTGGCGCGCGCGATAGTCGGCGATGGCCGCGCGCAGCCCGTCCGCGGCCAGGTTCGAGCAGTGCAGCTTGTTCGGCGGCAGCCCGTCCAGCTCGTCGGCCACCTGGTCGCGGGTGATTTGCTCGGCCTGTTCCAGGGTCTTGCCCCGGGCGAGCTCGGTGATCATCGAGCTCGTGGCGATGGCCGCGCCGCAGCCCAGGGTCTTGAACCGCACCTCCGCCACGCGGCCATCGCGGACCCGGATGGTGATCTTCATCATGTCCCCGCACACCGGGTTGCCGACCTCGCCCACGCCGTCGGGACGCTCCACCTCGCCCATGTTGCGCGGGTTGCTGAAGTGGTCCATCACCTTGTCGCTGTACATGGACCGCTCCTCGGCGCCCGCCTCGCCGTGCACGGCATCACTCAGCCGCCGCGCGGGTGCGCTGTGTTCTCTTCCTCGGCGGAGCCCTGAGAGGAGCCGTCCCGCGCGCGCAGGGCGTGGCGGCGGATGAGGCGGGTGTCCGCGCGCGGCAGGCTCTCCGTGGCCCGCTTGGCTGCGGCCGCGTGCTCGGCCTGCTCGCGCAGCTGGAACACCGCGCGCACGATGCGGTGCTGCACGGCCTCCTCCAGCCCGATGAACTGCACGTGCACGCGCGCGGCGGCCGCCTCCCGGAGCGCCCGCGGTACCGCGTCCGGCGCGGACTCGGACGCCGTACCCACCACCCGCAGCACCGTGCCGTGCACGGTCACCGGCGCCTGCGCGTCGGGCAGGCTCACCGGAAACCGCAGCGTGTCTCCGGCGTGGATGGGCGGGTCGTTGTCCGCGGTCTGGATGCCGCACCCGCCCGCGCTGATGTCGCGCAACACCCCGGTCTTCACGCCGTGACGCCGTCCGGCCAGCTCGATCGGGTCGGGCGGGGCCTCGCCCGCGGTGGGATAATGGAGGAACTTGAACGGCACGTCCATGCGCACGCGCATGAACTCGCGCCGCTGCAGCTCGCGCACCTCGTCCGCATGCCGGATCCGGCACGCGAGCAGGGGAAAAACCTCCAGCACCTCGCTCTGGAAGGTGTAGTACTTGTCCTCCTGCGCGAGATGGCCCTCCACCCGCTGGCCGGGGGCGGGTCGCGCGCCCTCGTCCAGGTCCGGGCGCACGGTCACCAGGATCCGGTCCTCGTCCACGTCCAGCACGCCGCACGGATACGCCTCGCGCGCGCCCTCGAAATGCACCTGTAGGCTCTGGCCGGGCACCAGGTCCTCGGTCCTCTCCAGCGGTCCCTGGGCCGGCGCGGCCTCTGGCGCGGCCTGGGCCGACGCGGGCCTCGCAGGCGCGGGTTCGGTCCAGGACGCCACCTCCGCGGACGTATCCGCGGCCAGGCGCTCGCCCGCTTCGCCCTCGGCCGCGGCCAGGGTCTCGGAGGTGGGCACCTCCATGGTGGGCGCGATGAACAGGGCGTAGCGGATCTTGTCCACCCCGTCCGCGCCGATCTTCTCCTGCAAAGGGTCGGAGACCACGTCGTCGAACACGCTCATGGAGTTCACCGCGTTGCGCGGATGGCGCAGGTGGAGCGCGCGCAGCGTCTGCACGAACGCGCGCGCCGCGGGCGCGGCGATGCCCCGGGCGCGGCACATCTCGTACATCTTGCGCCAGAAGCGCTCCCAGGCGCGGTGGCGGGCGCGGTTTTCCAGGAGCTTGCGCGCCAAGAGCGCCGCGAACACCAGGAACAGGACCACCGCCACGTACCACCACGCCTGCCCCGTCTCCCGCTGGGCGGTGCGCTGGAACGGCCACCAGGACGGCTGTTGGGTGGTGCCCGGTTCGGCCATGTCATCCCTTCCAGGTGGGGCTCATGGCCCGGACCCGCTCCACCTCCGCGGGCAGGGCGTCGAGCACCCGGTCAATCTCTTCATCGGTCGTATACCGGCTGAGGCTGAACCGAAGGCTGCCGTGCGCGAGCTCCGTGGACCGGCCGATGGCCAGGAGCACGTGCGAAGGGTCCAGGCTCCCGGTGGTGCACGCGCTCCCGGAGGAGACGCACACGTCGTGCCGCTGGCTCAGGTACAAAAGCAATGCCTCGCCCTCCGCGCCGGCCACGCACACGCTCAAGAGCCCGGGCAGGCATTGCTCGGGGTGCCCATTGCGCGTGACCTGCGGGATACGCGCCTCGATGCCCTGCCACAGCCGGTCCACGAGCGCCCGCAGGCGCGCGTCCTCATGTGCCAGGACCTCGGGCGTGGCCAGGGCCGCGGCCGCGCCCAGGCCCACGATGCCCGGGACGTTGAGCGTGCCCGCGCGCCGGCCCTGCTCTTGGCCGCCGCCGTGCAGGTACGGGTCGAGCCGCGTGCCCGCGCGCACGACGAGCGCGCCCACGCCCTTGGGCCCGTGGAACTTGTGTGCGGAGAGACTGAGCATATCCGCGCCCAGCTCCTGCATGTCCACCGGCGCCTTGCCCACGGTCTGCACAGCGTCGATGTGCAGGGGCACGCCGCGCTCGTGGGCCGCCTCGGCCAGGGCGCGGATCGGCTGGACCGTGCCGATCTCGTTGTTCGCGTGCATGATGCTCACAAGCGCCGTGTCCTCGCGCAGCGCGTCGCGCACGGCCTGCGGGTCCACGAGCCCCGCCCCGTCCACGGGCAGCACCGTGACCTGCGCCAGGCCCCGGGCCTGGAGGTACGCGCAGGTCTCCAGCACCGCGTGGTGCTCCACCGCGCTCGTCACGATGTGCCGCTTGTCCGCGCGCAGCACCGACCCGACCAGGGCCCAATTGTCGCTCTCCGTGCCGCCCGAGGTGAACGCGACCTCCTCGGGCGCCTGCGCGTGCACGAGCGCGCAAACCTGCTCGCGCGCGCGCTCGACTGCGCGGGCGGCTCGGTCGCCGAGCGTGTACAGGGTCGCCGGGTTGCCGTACTGCGCGTCCAGGTGCGGGGCCATGGCCTCGCGCACCTCGGGCGCGACCCGGGTGGTGGCCGCGTTGTCCAGGTACACGGGCGCGCGGTCAGCGCTCATGACAGGCCCCCTGGCACCGGCGAGCCGACCCCGAGTTCGCACCGGGCACAAAGGCGAGCACCCGCCGCGCGGCGCGGCGCCCCGCGGCCTGCGGTCCCGACAGTGAGCGCTTCCCGGACCTCGCCGTCATCTTGCGCCGCACCGGGAGTCCACGAATTCCGAGAAGGCCCGGAAGACCGGCTCCTGGGCCGGATCCTGGACGTTCGCCGCACCGGTGCGCACGGCCTCGGCGGCCCTGTCGGCGAGCAGTCGCTTGAGTTCCAGCACTTCGTCGTGAGTCAAGAACTCCGCGCTCTGCCCGCCCTCGGGCACGAGGGAGTGCCCCACGGCCAGGGCCACGCGCACGGCCTCCAGGATCTTGGCGGTGTTCAGGGGCTTGACCACGTACCCGCTGATGCCCAGCTTCGCGCACTCGTAGACGCGCGCGCGTTCGCTCGGCGTGGACAGGAGCACCACCGGCATGTCGCGCAGGGCCGCGTCCGCGCGAATCTGCTCCAGGGTCCGGTATCCGCCGAGGCTGGGCATGCTCAAGTCCAGGATCACCAGGCCGAAGGGCGGGCCGTGGCTGAGGGACTGGCGCAGGACGCGCAGGGCCTCGGTGCCGTCGCCGGCCTCCTCGCAGGCTGCGTGGATCGTGGTGAGGGTGTTGGCGATCATCCTGCGCACGGTCTGGGAGTCGTCCACGATCAAGACTCGCGCGCCGGCCGGCGCGGCCCGGGCCTCCTCTTCCTCGCTCGCATCGGACGCGCGCTTTCCCTCGGCCATGCGCGCGCCCTGCCCCGGGCGCACGGTCACCTTACGCGCGCGCTCCGGCTCGTCGGCCACGGCCTGGCGCAGACGGTCCTGGCTTGCGCTCTTGACCACGCACCCGCAGGCCGGACACGCGGGCGCGCCCTCGGGAACGTCGGACCCGCAGTCCGGGCACTCGGTTGCAGCCATGGGCGTCTCTCCCCACAACGGCGTGCCCAGTCGCTTTGCCTCATGATGACGCGCACCCCGGGCAAAGGCAAGCAAAAAGCGCGGCCGCGCCAGGCCCTGCGGCGGCCGGTCACGCGCCTGTTGACACGCCCGCGCGAAGCGCATACGCTCTGTGCCGCGAAGCGCGCCCACCGCGGCCCGCAGGCGAGGGGGACCCGACTCATGGACCTGGGGATCGTCACTTACAACATCGCGAAGGACTGGGACCTAGACACGCTCCTAGACCGGTGCGAGGCCCTGGGCTACACCGGGGTCGAGCTTCGCACCGGTCACGCGCACGGGGTGGAGGCCGGCCTGTCCGCCCAGGCGCGCGCCGAGGTCCGCGCGAAGTTCGACGCCCGGCCGGTCGCGCTCGTGGGGCTGGGCACGACGTTCGAGTTCCACAGCCCGGACCCGGAGGAACGCGCGCGCCACGTGCAGGGGACCAAGGACTACGTGCGCCTGGCCCGGGACCTGGGCGCGTCGGGCGTGAAGGTGCGGCCCAACGCCTTTCCTGCGGACGTGCCGCGCGAGACCACGATCAAGCGCATCGGCGCGTGCCTGCGCGAGGCCGGAGCCTTCGGCGCGGATCACGGGGTCCAGATCCGGCTGGAGGTCCACGGCCCCGAGACCTGCCACCCGCCGCACATCCGCGCCATGCTCGACGCGGCCGACCACCCCAACGTGGTCGCGTGCTGGAACTCGAATCGCAACGAGCCGGACGAGAACGGGTCGATCCGCGCGCACTTCGACCTGTTGCGCGGGCGCATCGGGCTCGTGCACATCAACGAGCTGTGGCGCGAGGACTACCCGTGGGCGGAGCTCTTCGCGCTGTTGCGCGAGTCGGGGTATGACGGGTACTGCCTCGCGGAGATCCCGGGGAGCGCCGACCCCGAGGGGGTGCTGCGCTGCTACCGGGTGCTCTTCCGCGCGCTGGGCGGGATGTAGCGCCCGCGAGGCGTGCCGTGCATCGGAGTCCGTGATGGCCGCACGCGCGCCCCGAGGCGCGAATGGGCCCGTCCCCGTGCTCTTGGAACCGGACCCGCTTCCCGGCGAGGTGTGCCTCAAGCCGCCGGCGCTGTGCTGGTGGGTCGGCCGAGGCGCCGCGCGATGGCGGGCGCGGCTGCGTCCCGCGGACGGGCGGGCCATGCGGCTCGTGCTGGAGCGGCCCGACGGCGAGCGTACGCACGTCACGGTCCCTCCACGCGGACGGCTGATCCAGCGCCGGGGCCCACAACCGGGCCTATGGAGGGTGCGCACCGAACGAGGGGCTCGGTACGTGCACGTCGGGTCCGCCGGCTCGCAAGGGCCCCACGTGCATCCTCACCCCGCTGCGCCCCTGGCCATCCGGGCGGCCCCGAACGGACGCGCGGTCGTGTACATCGAGGCGCCGGAGAGGTTGACCGCCTTCCGGTTGATCGTCACCGGCGCCCGCGCCGCGCCGGAGCTGGCCCGCCGCGGTGGGCGCGTGCGCCTGGTCCCGGTCAACCCCACGCCCTATCAGGCCTCCGCGACGGACCGGTTCGTGTATACCGTCCGGCTCCCGGCCGGCGGGGCGCGCCTGTTGCGGTTGACGGTCCGCGCAGGAGACGCCCCCGTGCGCGTGGGCACGCTGCGGCGCCTGCGCATGTTCCTGCACCGTCCCGCACGCCGCCCGCCTGCCGCGCAGGTGCGCGTCTCAGCGCGCGACGCATCCGGTCGGCGCTTGGCCGTGCGGGTGAGCGTGTATCGCGGCAGGGCGTGGTGGACGGCCGCGTATCCCGGCCCCGGCGGCGCGCGCCTGTGGCTGCCTCCCGGCGCGTACACGCTCCAGGCCGAACGGGGCCTGGAGTACCGTCCGGACCGGCACCGGGTCGTCGTCGCGCCCGGAGACAAGCTCGCGGTGCGGTTTCGCCTGCACCGGGGATTGCGGCCGCGCCGCGGGTGGATATGCGGCGACACCCACGTCCACAGCACGGTCTCCGACGGCGTGGCCACGATCCCGGAGCTCTTGCGCATGGCCGAGGCGTGCGGGCTCGACTGGCTGGCCGTGACAGACCACGCCAACCGCAGCTACGATCCCTTGCTCGCCTGGGGCCTGGCGCAGGTCCGCGCCTGCAGCCGGCACGGTCGGGTGCTCGGGCTCGCCGGCGAGGAGACCGGCTGCGCCGGCCCGTCCGCGCACCTGAACGCGTTCAACATCCGCCGGCCGATCCTGCCGGAGCACCGGGCAGTAGACCCGGAAGGGCGGAGCCGCTGGACGGGCCGCAAGACGGTCGGCGACGTCCTGGCCGAAGTGAACGCACAGGCTGCGCCCCCATGGCCCGTGCTGCTCGGGTACAACCACCCGCTGCACCAGGACTGTGAGGGCGAACGGGTGCTGCGGGCGTGTTCCGGGCTGCGCGCGATGGAGATCTCCACAGGCAACCACATGCCCGCCGTCAAGGCCCGGGTGCGCGCCCTGTGGTTCCGAGCCCTGAATCAAGGCCGCCGCTTGGCGGGCCTGGCCGGTACGGACACGCACTTCGCGGACTTCTATCCGCCGGGCTCGGAACGCGTCTATTGTCGTGTGCGCGGCCGGCCCACGGCGGCCAAGGTGGTGCGCGCCCTGGCGGCAGGGCGCAGCTTCTGCGCATGGGGGCCCGCCTTGGTGTGGCTGCGGGCCAACGGCCGCGAGCCGGGCGCCACGCTGCGCCTGCCCGGCCCTCGCGCGATAATCGACGTGGCCGCGGAGGTGGAGGCGCTCTGGCCGATCGCACGGGTTTGCCTGGTGCACAACGGCCGCACGGTGCGCACCTGGGAGGAAGGCCCCCTGCGCACCGAGCCCCAAGGCTGGGTGTACCCTCCCCACTCCAATGCCGCGATGCGCCTGTGTGCGCGCGACCGGGTCACCGTGGGCGTGCCGGGGTGGATCGTGGTCCTCGCGCACTTGCGCGGCTTCGAGGGACCGGTGGCGGTGACAAACCCGGTCTACCTCACCCGGACGGGGTCTGGCGGCCGGGAGCAGAGCCGGGCCGCGCGACGGTAGACGGGATGGGCCGGCTGCGGGTCGAACCGGGCCGCTGGAGGAGGTCCCCATGGCGCGCACGCGGCTCGTGACGCTCACGGATGCGGTCTGGGACCGCATCGAGAACCACTTCGCCGGCCGGCCCGCGCGATTGCAGCAGATCCTGGAGGACCTGGTGGTGCTCCTGGCCACGGCCGAGGTCCCGCCGCGGCTGGACGCCCTGGCCGAGAGCGGAGAGGTCCACCGCCTGCGCGCGTCCCTGCGCCGGCTCCAGGCGTTCCTGGCGGACGAATCGCACCTGCCCGAGGCCCTGTGCTGCCATTACCTGTACGGCCAGTCGCCCGGCCGCGCTCAGCGCGAGTGGGGCGTGCGGGTCTCGGAGTGGCGGTACGTCAACGGTCTGGCCCGGCGGCTGGAGGCGCCGAACGCCTTTCACCTGCTCTATGCGCGCCATCCGTTCGAACAGTACCCCTGGCACGACGCCCTGGAAGAGCGGTTCGTGTCCGTGGAGGTGATCCTGGATCCGGACGCGCTCGACGACATGCTCCTGTGCGCGGTGGAGGGCCTGTACGCGCCCCGGCCGGGCCGGCGCAAGGGATTCGAGGTGTGCGGCGTCAACCTCGGCATGGTCAAGACCGTGCAGCCGGCCCGGCGGTCCGGATCGAGCGCGACCGTGCGCTACGTCTACGTGATGCGCAGCCAGCCGCAGCTCTCCGCGGAAGGCGGGTTCGGCGGTGTGGCCTGGCGCGAGAAGGGCATCGACGCCCTGTTGGCCGCGGCCAGGACCCTGTTCCCGAACTACCAGGCTGTGGCCGACTTCCACAGCCACCCGTACGACGACTTCGAGTCCCTGGTGGAGACGCGCGGGTGGCGGCCCTCGGACGACGACCAAGCGGACAACGACCGTTGGTTCCCGCTCATGGTGTCCAAGGGCGAGCGGCCGCAGCTCACGATGATCCTAGGCATTGCCCGATGCCGCACGCGCGTGGGCCAGGGCCACTATCGGGGCAAGCCGAACACCCTGCAGGTGTCGGTCGGCGACTGCCGGGCCATCCTGGGCGCGTACCGCATCCTGCGAAGCGGCGCGTACACGAGCCGCCACACCCGGCTGCGCGTGCGCGGCATGCTGGCGTGAGGCGCGCGTCCCCTCCCCCTCCGGGGGAGGGCTAGGGAGAGGGCCGTCCACCTCCGCGCGCTCTCTGCATCGCTTCCCTCACCCTTACCCTCTCCCGGGGGGAGAGGGAACGAAGTGGGCGCAGCTGGTTGCGCGCTCAGTACCCCGCGAGCACGTTACGTCTGTCAGCGCACGCACACGCACAAGAGCTACGCGCGTCCCCTCCCCCTCCGGGGGAGGGCCAGGGAGAGGGAACAAGGGCGCGTACTGAGCACAGAGGCCGGACACATCAGCACACCGCCCGCCTTTGCAGGTGGCGTGTGCGCCAGCATGCGGAGATTGAAGCCAGGACTTGAAACCTGAAGACGCCTACCGCGCCCGCGCGAGCGGCGCGGGCCCGGCCCAGGCGGTGCGGTCCGCGGGCTCGTGCGCGGCGAGGTACGCGCAGATCCCGTCGGCGACCGCGCGAGCGATGCCGTCCTGGTACGCGCTCGTGACCAGCCGCCGCCGGGTGGCCGCATGAGTGAGGAACCCCATCTCCACGAGCACCGCGGGCGCGAAGTAGTTCTCGCGCAGCACGTGGAAGTTCTCCTGGCGCACCCCGCGGTCCACATCGCCCGTGGCCGAGACCACGTGGTTGTGGATCGCATGGGCCAGGTCCACGCTCTCGCGCCGCGCGTCGCGGCACATGCGGTCCAGGATGCGCCGCTCGCCGTGGTAGCCCGGCGCGCCGGTCTGCGTCTGGACCGTGTACCGGCTTGCCGCACGCCGCGCGCGGTATCCGTCGCTGATCCGGTCGGAGAGCACGAACGTCTCGACCCCGTGCGAGCTCGGGTCCGGGGCGGCGTTCGCATGCAGGCTCACGAAAATCGAGTTGGGCACTCGGTTGGCGAGCTCCGCGCGCGCGCGCAGGCTCGGGAACGAGTCGTCCGCGCGCGTCATGCGCACCTCCACCCCCCGCGCGCGCAGGAGCTTTCGCACGCGCAGGGCCACGGCGAGGTTGATGTCCTTCTCGCGCACGCCACGCGCGGCCAGGGCGCCCGGGTCCGGCCCGCCGTGCCCGGGGTCCAGGATCACCACCACGTCCGTGGACAGCGCCCCCGTACGGCCCTGCGCGGCCGACGCGTCGGGCAAGAACCGTACCAGGTCGCTGGGCACCACCAGCGCCCCGCCGTGGAAGCGCGGGGCCCGGGCGAGCGCATGGCGCTTGCCGTTCACCGTGACGACGGGAAGCCCCGGCACCAGCACGATCTCCAGGTCGTCGCCGGTCAGGGCATGGCGGTCGGTGGCGCGGTCCGTGCGCAGGGTCAGCTTCCGCTCGTGGGCGATGCGGGCCAGGGCGACCTCGCCGCGGTCGGTCTCGCCTGCGCGCGCGGCGAGCGTGAGGCCCACGAGCATCCCTGTCAGGAGGGCGAACCGGACCGAGGTGCGCAAACCGTGCATGGGCTCGTCCCTGCGGGGTCGATCTTCCGTCAAGGCCTCAGAGCGCGAGGCTTCTGGAGACTGCGCCAAGGAGCTGGGCCCAATCCTGGCGCGCGGCCTGGGCCGACGCCCGGCCGAACGCACGAGGCGCCCGGCGACTCGTTTCCGCTTATCGACCGCCCCCGGGGCCGGGTCCACAACCCCGCCCGGAAACCCCGCCGCGGCCGGGCCCCGCTTGTACCTCGGGCGGCCGCGTTTCGCAAGAGCCGGTCGCTCCAGCCTGGCGCGCGCCCAGCCCGCACCGTGCTTGTGGCGGACGCAGGTTCTTCTTTCGAAGGGACTTGGCGTTCCGGACAGGGTGGACGGATTTCTGCACCGCCCGGCGGGTCAGAACACGTCCGCGTCCTCGGGCTCCACGGGCATGGGCGGCAGGGAGTCCTGGAGCCTGTCCACCTCCTCTCCGCGCAGGGTCCGGCTGCGCAGGACCAGCTCCTCGAGCTTGGAGAGCTCCTTGATCGGCCGCAGGTCATGCACCTTGGTGCCCCGCAGGCGCAGCACGCGCAGGTCGCGCTTGTCCGCCAGCGGGCGCAGGTCGTCGATCCACCGGTTGCCGCTCGCGTCCAGGACCTGGAGCTTGCGCATGGGTTCGACCAGACCCAGGTGGAAGATGGACATGTCGCTGAGGTCCAGGTGCCTGAGCTCGGTCATGTTCCCGATCGCCCCGATCTTATAGATGCGCCGGCCTGACAGGCACAGATGGCGCATGCGCACGAGCCCGCGCAGGGGCGCCACGTCCTGGAACGGGGTCTCGCCGAGATCCAGCCACTCCAGGTTCGTGAGCCCGCGCAGGGGCACGAGGTCCGCGACCTCGGTGCCGTGCAGGTCCAGGTGCTCGAGACCGACAAGGTCCGCGAGCGGGGTGAGGTCGTCGATCTCGGTATGGCGCAGCTCCACACGGCGCACGCGGGAAAGCCCCTTGAGAGGCGTGAGATCCGTGACCGCTGTGCTGCTCAGGTCCAGGGCCTGGAGGTGGTCGAGCCCGGCCAGCGGCGTAAGGTCGCGCACGCGCCAGCAGTGCTCCAGGTCCAGGCTGCGCAGCGCGGGAAACTGTTCCACCCAATCCAGGCCCTCGATCGCGGCGTTGGGCACGGACAGCGCGCGCAGCCCGGCCAGGTCCGCGGGCGTGAGGGCCTGCGGCTCGGTGTCGCACGCGCGCGCTGCAGCCTCGCGCACGGGCGCGGGAAGCTGCACAGCGCTTGCCTCCGCCGCGCGCGCCGCGTCCGCGCACACGAGGACGGCGACCACCCCCAGTGCAATGCACAGCCAGCCGCAACGCATCAGCGTCTCCGTCGTCAACGCGCAACCAGGCGCGCGGCCTTCGTTCCCTCTCCCCCCGGGAGAGGGTGAGGGTGAGGGACCGCGCTCGCCCTCCTTCCGTCCCTGCCCCTAGCCCCTCCCGGAGAGAGCGGGGACTGGAGCGCCACTCTTCTCACCTCACTAGCCCCACAAAACGGGGCGACGGGACGCGCGTCCTTCTCCCTCTCCCTAGCCCTCCCCCGGAGGGGGAGGGGACACGCAGGCGGCCCGTCCTGTTCGCCAGGCCATATGCGGACCGTGGCGGGACACTCGTCAACGCGCAACCGGGCGCGCGGCCTTTGTTCCCTCTCCCCCCGGGAGAGGGTGAGGGTGAGGGAAGACGCTCGCCCTCCTTCCGTCCCTTCTCCTAACCCCCTCCCGGAGGGAGGGCGGACGGATCGTCGGACGCGAACGCGCGCGCCAGGCGCAGGAAGTCCTCCGGCGCCAGGCCCTCGCCGCGCGCGCCGGGGTCGAGCCCCAGGTCCGCGAGCCGCGCGTCCAGTGTACGGGCGGGCTCATCCGATACAAGGCCGCGCAGCGCGTTGCGCAGGGTCTTGCGCCGCGCGCGAAAGACCGCGCCGGCCACCTCGCGCACGGCGGCCCAGGGAACGGCCGCGCGCGCGCGCGCGCAGAGAACATGCAGACGCACCACCGCGCTTTCCACCTGCGGCCGGGGCCAGAAGACCCGCGCGGGCACGGTACGCACCCGCTCCACGCGGTCGCAGGCCAGGCGCACGGCGACGCTGAGCGTCCCGTAGGAGCGGCCCCCGGGCGCGGCGGTCAGCCGTTCGGCGACTTCCTGCTGGACCATCAAGACGGCCGTCGACCAGGCTCGCGGGTCAGCGCACAGGTTCGCCACAAAGGGGCTCGCCACCGAATAGGGCAGGTTGCTCACGGTCTTCAGCCGCGCATGGGGCGCGTCTGCGGCCCACCGATCGAGCGCACCGAGCACGCGCTCGTCGAGCCGGTGCTTGCCCGCCAGGATGTCCGCCTCCACGAGCTCGCAGCGCGGATGCGCGCCCACCGCCTCGCGCACGAGCGCGGCCAGCCCGCGGTCGACCTCCACGGCAACCACACGCACGCCCGCGGCCAGCATCGCTTCCGTGAGCCACCCGCTGCCCGCGCCCACCTCCAGCACCAGGTCCTGCGCGCCGAGGTCGGCGTCCCGGCACAGGGCGGCCAACAGATTCGGGTCCAGGAGAAAGTGCTGCCCGCGGCTGCGCAGGGGCCGGATGCCCCGGGCCGCGAACTGCGCACGCAGGTGGGCCAGGCGTTCGCCCGTGCCGCGCGGGCTCACCGCGCGGCCCCCAGGGCCCGCGCGCGCGCCAGGCGCACGGCCAGGTCGATCGCGTCGCACAGGGACCGGTCGCTGGCCGCTGTCCCGCTCGCGGCGGCGAAGTCCGGACCGTGCAGCACGCCCGTACGCACGACCGGCAGGCCCAGGGTGAGCTCCGCGCCCGCGTCCGGGGCGAGCACCTGGAAGGGCCCGATGCCCTGGTCGTGGTACATGGCCACCACCGCGTCCAGCGCGCCCGCGCGCATGCGCGCGAACCCCTGGTCCACGGACAGGGGTCCCTCGCAGGGCACGCCTTTGCGCACGGCCTCCTCCACGGCCGGGCGCAAGTGGCGCTGCTCCTCGGACCCGGGCGGCGCCTGCGCGCCCGCGCAGGGGTTGAGGCACAGCACCCCGATGCGCGCGCGCTTGAGGCCCAGGCCTTCGCGCAGCGCCCGATAGGTGATGAGGATCGTGGCAAAGACCTCGCCCCGGGTCACCATCTGCGGCACCGCGGCGAGCGTCGTATGCCCGCTCACAAGCGCCACGCGCAGGGGGCCGTGGACCGCGGCGAGGACTGCCTTCTCCGCATTGGTGAGGTCGGCCAACAGCTCGGTGTGCCCCGGGTACCGGCACCGGGCCTGTTGCAGGGCCGCGGGGCTCACGGGCCCGGTGACCATGGCGTCGGCTCGGTTCTCCAGGCACAGGTGCAAGGCGTGCAGAAGGTAGGCCAGGCTCGCCCGGCCCGTGCGCGCGCCCGACCGACCGGGCAAGAGCGGCGCCGCGCCCAGGCGGTCGACCTCCTGGAGCGCGGGCTCCTCTTCCCAGGCCGGGGCCGCGTCCCTTGCCAACACGCGCAGCGGCAGGGCCACCTGTAGGCGCTCGGCCGCCTCGGCCAGCACCCGCCGGTTGCCCAGCACCAGGAACCGCGCGCGCTTGCGCACCTCGGGCCGGGACAGGGCCTTGACCACGATCTGCGGGCCCACGCCCGCCGGGTCGCCGATGGTGAGCACGATGCGCCGCTTGCGCAATGGGGTCTCTCCGCGTCCCTGGCCTCAGCCCGCGAGCCGCGCCACGCCCGCGCGATCCGTGCACCAGTCCTTGCCCGGGTACTGCTCGAGCCAGTCGAGGATCCGGCCCAGGAGCGCGGCGCGCACCTCGGCCAGGGCCGGGTCGTCGAACCGGTTGTCGATCTCCTGAGGATCGGCCGCCAGGTCGTAGAGCACGCCTTGGCCCAGCGCCGGATACGCGGTCAGCTTGTGCGTGCGCGTGCGCACGGTGTAGCGCATGCCCGGGGAGTCGGGCCGGTCGGGGTTGCCGTCCCCGCCCTCGCTGAAGGCCGCGTCCCGGCCCGGGGCCCGGCCGCGCACCACCGGACCGAGGTCCATGCCGTGCAGGCCCGAGGGCGCGTCCACGCCGGCCAGCCCGAGGAGCGTGGGATACAGGTCCACCATCTCCACGGGGTCGGCCACGCGCGCGCCCGCGGGCAGCGTGCCCGGCCAGGAGAGGAGCAGAGGCACCCGGTTCGTGTGGTCGTAGTCGAACGGCCCCTTGGTGACGAGCCCCCCCATCTGGCCGACCATGCTGCCGTGGTCGGTGTTGTACACGACCACGGTGTCCTGTTCGAGGCCGAGGTCGCGCAGCGCGTCCAGGAGGCGGCCCACCTGGCCGTCCACGTGCGCGGCGAGTCCGTAGTAGTGCGCCCGGTAGCGCGCGCGCACGTCCTCGGACGCTCGGTCGAGGTGGAAGAGGTCCCGATGCGCGCGTTCGGCCGAGCTCTTGCGCGCGAGCGCCTCCGCGGGCGGGTCCGCAACGCGGGCCTGGTCGGGCGTGTAGAGCCGGTCAAAGGGCGCGGGCGGCAGCACCGGGGTGTGCGGGCTCAGGTGCGAGACGCGCAGGAAGAACGGCCGGTCGTCCGTGCGCGTCTGCAAATAGTCGATGGCCATGTCCGTGTGGATCGCTTCGAGCGTGTCGGCCACGGGTCCGGGGTACGTGCCGTAGAGCATCACCCGCTCGCGCGTCCTGGCCCCGACCTCCCGGTCCGCGGGCGGCCAGGTGACGCCCAGGGCCTGAGCCCGCTCCGGGCCCGTGAGCTCGGGACGGAAGGTACTCAGGGCCGGTCTGCGCGCCTTGCCCATGTGCCCGCCGTAGAACCCGACCATGCCCTCCTGGCGGCGGCGGTCCACCCGGCCGCGCAGGCAGTCGATGCGCCCGATGTTGAGCGTCTCGTACCCGGCCTGGAACAGGACCTCGGGCAGGAACACGAGGCCCCGGGTGTCCAGGCGGTCGATATTGCGCATCGTGCCCACGGTGCGCGCGTACCGGCTCGCGAGCATGGACACGCGCGAGGGCACGCACACCGGGTTCTGCACGATGGCGCAGTCGAAGGTCACCCCGCCCGCGGCCAGGCGGTCCACGTTGGGCGTGCGCGCCCAGGCGTTCCCATAGCAGCCCAGGGTGTCCGCGCGCTGCTCGTCGGTCATGATCCACAGGATGTTCGGTCGTCGTGGCATGCGTCGGTTCCTTTCTGAAGGCCCGTGCGAAACGTAACCGCTGCCGCGTGCACGGCGGCCGCCGGCTACCTCTCCCTCTCCCTAGCCCTCCCCTGAAGGGGGAGGGAACCGGAGAGCGCTCGTCTCCCTCTTCCCCCGGGCGGAGGCCCGGGGTGGGGGGCGCCGTTGTGTTCGCGCTCCTGCGCGCACGCTGGGCGACAGGCGAACGTACCGAAGCCCCCGCCAACGCGCAACCAAGTGCGCAGCCTTTGTTCCCTCTCCCCCCCGGGAGAGGGTAAGGGTGAGGGACCGCGGCTGCCTCCGTTCTCTCCCTCTCCCTAGCCCTCCCCCGAAGGGGGAGGGAACCGGAGAGCGCTCGTCTGCCTCTCCGGCGTCGCGCCGGTCTGCGGTCACCGGCCCGCCGCGCGGCGCACCTCGTCAAAGGCCTGGACCGCGAAGTCCAGGTCCTCGCGGGAGTGCGCGGCCGAGACCTGCACCCGGATGCGCGCCGCGCCCTTGGGCACCACGGGGTAGAAGAACCCCACCACGTACACGCCCCGGTCCAACAGGCGCGCGGCCATGTCCTGCGCGAGCGCGGCCTCGCCCAGCATGATGGGCACGATCGGGTGCCCGCCTTCGGGGATGTCGAACCCGCGCGCGGCCATCTGGGCGCGAAAGTACCGGGTGTTCTCGAAGAGCTTCTCTCGCAGCGCGCCGCTTTGCTGGATGAAGTCCAGAGCCTTCAGCCCCGCGGCCACCACGCACGGAGCCACGGTGTTCGAGAACAGGTACGGCCGCGACCGCTGGCGCAAGAGGTCGACCACCGCCTGGCGGCCGGCCGTGTACCCGCCCGTGGCCCCGCCCAGGGCCTTGCCCAGGGTGCCGGTGATGATGTCCACGCGGTCCAGGGCCCCGCGGTACTCGTGCGTGCCCCGGCCCTGGTCGCCGAGGAACCCCACCGCGTGCGAGTCGTCAAACATCACCAGCGCGTCGTACCGGTCGGCCAGGTCGCAGATCGCGTCCAGCCGCGCGATGGCCCCGTCCATGCTGAACACCCCGTCCGTGGCGATGAGCCGCACCCGCGCGGCGCCCGCCTCCTGGAGGCGCGCCTCCAGATCGGCCATGTCGTTCGTCTTGTAGCGCAGGCGGCGCGCCTTGCACAGCCGGATGCCGTCGATGATGCTGGCGTGGTTGAGCTCGTCGCTGAGGACCGCGTCCCGGTCGGTGAGCAGGGTCTCGAACAGGCCGCCATTCGCGTCGAAGCACGAGGTGTACAGGATCGCGTCGTCCGTGCACAGGAACTCGGCCAGGCGGCGCTCGAGCTCCTTGTGCACGGTCTGGGTGCCGCAGATGAACCGCACGCTCGAGAGCCCGTACCCCCATCGGTCGAGCGCGTCCTTGGCCGCGCGCACGATCTCGGGATGGTCGGCCAGGCCCAGGTAGTTGTTCGCGCACAGGTTCAGGACCTCGCGCCCGTCCTGCAGGGCCACGCGCGCGCGCTGCGGCCCGGCGAGCACGCGCTCTTCCTTGTACAGGCCGCTGTGACGGATCTCCTCGAGCGCGGCCTTCATCGCGCCGGTCCGGTCCGGGGATTGGGGGCTCATGGCAGGTCCTCCTGGCGTACGCGTTGGATCAGAGGAGCAGGCTTCCTCCGTTCAAATCGATGCTCGCGCCGTTGATGTACGCGGCCGCGTCCGAGGCCAGAAAGAGCACGAGCTCGGCCGCCTCCGCGGGCGTGGCGAACCGGCCGGCCGGGATCTGCCCGCGCCAATAGGCCAGCCGCGCCTCGTCGGCGTGCTCATGGATCATGGGCGTGTCCACCAGGCCCGGGCACACGGCGTTCACCGTGATGTTGTGCGGCCCGTACTCGCGGGCCAGGTGCCGGGTCAGGCCCAAGAGCCCCGCCTTGCTGGCCGTGTAGTGGGCCCCGCCCAATTCGCTGGTGCTGCGGCCCGCGGAGCTCGACAGGTTCACGATCCGGCCCCGGCCGCGCGCGCGCAACAGGGGCAGGACCGCCTTGCTCACAAGAAACGGGCCGCGCAGGTTCGCAGCCGTCACGAGGTCCCACTCCGCCTCGTCGATGCGCTCGGCGGGCGTGGTGGTGCGCAGCACGCCCGCATTGTTCACGAGCACGTCCACCCCGCCGAAGGCCGCGACCACCGCGTCCACGGTCCGGCGCACGCGCCCCGCCTCGGTCACGTCGCAGGCGAACGCCCGGGCCACGCCGCCGTCCCCGGCGACCTCGCGCGCAAGCGCGTCCAGGCCGGCCTCGTCCAGGTCGAGCGCGGCCACCCGCGCCCCCTCGCGCGCGAACGCCTGCGCGCAGGCGCGGCCCATGCCCCGCGCGGCGCCTGTGACCAGCGCGACCCGTCCCTGGAACCGTGCGGCCATGGCAAGGCCTCCAACCTTAGAGCCGAGGCGAGTATAGCACCCGGCCCGCCGACCGTCCACACCCGCGCGCGGCTGCGGGCCTTGTGTTCTCCGGCAGGGGGGCGTATACTGGCGGCTCGCTCGTTTGCGCGAAATGCGGGAGAAGTACTGTGGCGGACAAACGCGTGGATACGCTGCTCACCTCCCTGGGCGGGCGCAGCGTGCACCAGGTGGACACCGAGGCCTACCGCGCCTACCGGCGGGCCTGGGAGGAGTACCCACGCACCGGTTTCGTGGCACCGTTTCCCCTGGACCTGGACGTGGAGGTGACCGCGCGGTGCAACCTGCGCTGCCGGTTCTGCCGCACCACCTACCAGGGCTCGCGCTACCCCAAGGACTTGCTCGACGAAGCGCTCTTCGCCAGGGTGATCGACGAGGGCGCGGCCCTGGGCCTGCGCGCGGTCAAGTTCAACTGGCGCGGCGAACCGCTCTTGCACCCGAGCCTGGAGCGCATGGTCGCCCACGCCAAGGACCGGGGGCTCCTGGACGTGTTTTTCAACACGAACGCGCAGCTTTTGACCGAGGCGCGCGCCGCGGAGCTCGTGCGCGCAGGGCTCGACCGGGTCACCATCTCCGCGGAGGGATGCAGCCCCGAGGTGTACGAGGCCAACCGCGTGGGCGGGTCGTTCGACACGCTCGTGCGCAACGTGGAGGGCCTGCGCAACGCGCGCGACCGCCTGGGCAGCGCCAAGCCCCGCATCCGCATCCAGACCGTGAAGATCCCCGAGCTGCGCGGCCGGGAGGAGGCGTACACCGAGTTCTGGAGCCCGCTCGCCGACGAGGTGGCCTGCCTGCGGCTCAAGGAGGAGGTCGACTACGAGCGCAACAAGGGCCGGGTGAGCCCCACCTGGGTCTGTCCGCAGCTGTGGCAGCGCATGGTGGTCGCGTGCGACGGCACCGTGGTGCCCTGCAACGAGGACGACCTGTGCCGCCTGGCCCTGGGCCGCGCGGGCGCCGACCGCCTGCAGGACCTGTGGCGCGGCCCGCGCCTGGAGAGCCTGCGCCGCCTGCACCGGGCCGGATGCAGCCACGAGGAGTGGTCGTGCAACCGGTGCCCGCTGCGCGCGAGCGACCTCGCCGAGGAGCAGGCTTCATGATCGCGGCCCTGGCCCTGGGACGCAAAGGGAGCGTGGGCTTTCCGGGCAAGAACCTGGTCCCGGTCCTGGGCCGGCCGCTTGCCTGGTACCCGCTGGAGGCCGCGCGGCGGGCCGAGCGCGTGGACCGGGTGTTCCTGTCCACGGACGACGAGCGGCTGATGGACCTGGCCCGCGACCGGGACGCCGAGGTGATCGAGCGCCCGGCCGAGCTGTGCACCCCGGAGGCCCTGGGCGAAGACGCCTATGCGCACGGGTACCGCGAGATCGTGCGCCGCGTGGGCGAGGCGGAGCTCATGGTGCTCCTGTTCTGCAACGCGCCCACGGTCACCGCAGAGCTTATCGATGAGGGCATTGAGGCCTTGCGTGCGGACCCCGAGCGCGACTCCGCAGTGAGCGTGTCCGTGTACAACATGTGGAGCCCCCTGCGCGCGCGCCGCGTGGGCGAGGACGGGCTCTTGCACCCGTTCGTGCCGTTCGAGACGTTCGGCAACCCGGCCACGCTCAATTGCGACCGCGACAGCCAGGGCGACGTGTACTTCGCGGACATGGGGGTCTCGGTGGTGCGGCCCCGGTGCCTGGAGCGCCTGGAAGAGGGGCTCCTGCCGCAGAAGTGGATGGGCCGCAGGATCTTCCCTCTACGCCAATCGGGCGGCCTGGACGTGGACTACGAGTGGCAGGTCGGCCAGGCCGAGGCGTACCTGCGCGCCCACGGCTACGCGCCCGCCGCCCAGGTCCAGACCCCGTAGGCCGGGCGTCCGTTCGAGGGCCCCTGTCATGGTCACCGGTCGCGCCCATCTGGCCGCTCTGGAGCGCCCCCGCCCGGGCGCAGCGCCCGCGCCCAGCCGGCTAGACGCGCTGCGCCTGGACAAGAACGAGTGCGCGGACCCCGCGTTCGCGCGCAGGCTGCACCAGGCCGTGGCGGGCGCGATCACGCCCGAGGACCTGACCGCCTATCCCGAGACCGACCTCCTGTACCACAAGCTGGCCGACCGCCTGGGCCTGGGCGTGGACAGCCTGTACCTCGCGGCCGGGTCGGACGGGGCCATCCGCGCGGTGTTCCAGGCGTTCGTGGCCCCGGGCGACCGGGTGCTCGTGCCCGAGCCCACCTTCGCCATGTACCCGGTCTACTGCGACATGTTCCAGGCCGAGCGCATACCCCTGCCCTACGGCGCGGACCTCACCGTGTCCCTGGACGCGGCCCGGGAGGCGCTCGCCCAGGGCGCGCGGGTGTGGGTGCTTCCCAACCCGGACAGCCCCACCGGCGCCGCGCACACGCCCAAGGTGCTGCGCAGCGCCGTGGAAGCGGCCGCGCGCGCGGGCACAATCGTGCTCGTGGACGAGGCGTACTATCCCTATTTCCCGCACACGGCCCTGGGCTGGGTGGGCGAGTTCGACAACCTGGTGGTGGTGCAGACCTTCTCCAAGGCGTGGGCGCTCGCGGGGCACCGCGTCGGGTTCGCCGCGGCCGCGCCGGGTCTCACGCGCTTTCTGCACGCGCAGAAGCCCATGTACGAAATCGGCCAGGCCTCGGTGAAGGCCGCGTGCGTGGCCCTGGACCACGAGTCGGACATGCGCGCCTCGGTGGCGCGCACCCTGGCGGGCAAGGCGTGGTTCGCCGCGGCCCTGCGCGAGCGCGGGCTGCGCGTGCGCGAGGGGCATGCGAACTTCCTGCTCGTGGACTTTGGCCCGCGGCGCGAGGCGGTGGTCGGCCGCTTGCAGGCCGCGGGCGTGCTGTTCAAGGCCTCGTTCCCGCACGCGGCGCTGGCGGGGTACGCGCGAATCTCGGCCGCGCCCCGGCCGGTGCTGGAGCCCGTGCTCGCGTGCATCGACGAGGCGATGGCGGAGTAGACCCATGGACACCCCGTTCCTGGAAGGCACGGACATCTACCTGCGCGAGGTGCGCGCCGAAGACGCGGACGGTCCGTGGTACGCGTGGCTCAACGACGCCGAGGTCACCCGGTACCAGAACAAGGGGATCTTTCCCAACACCCGCGAGGCGACCCGCGCATACCTGGAGCGCATCCGCGCGAGCAGCACGGACGTGCTGTTGGCCATCTGCCTGCGCGCGGACGGTACGCACATCGGGTGCACGGGCCTGCACCACATCGACTGGGTCCACCGGTCGGCCGAGCTGGGCATCGTGATCGGCGAGCGCGAGCACTGGGGCAAGGGGTACGGCCGCGAGGCGTGGCGCCTGGTGACCGCGTACGGGTTCCGCCGGCTCAACCTGCACCGCATCTACGCGCAGGTCTTTGCGCAGAACACCGCGAGCCTGCGCTGCGCCGAGGCCGCCGGGTTCCGCAAGGTGGGCGAAATCCCGGACGCGTTCTTCAAGGACGGCGCGTACCACGCGGTCGTGGTCCTGAACCTGCTCGCCCACGAGTTCGAGGACTGACCGCGGCCCCAGCACGCGAGGCCCGTATGCCCGAGCGCATTCTCCTGTGCGTCGAAGACCCCGGCCCCGGGCTGCGGGCCGTGCCCTGGGAGCGCGTGCTCGCCGGGGTGCGCGGCGCGCGCGTCACGGTCCTGTGGTTCTCGGACGCCCCGTCCGAACCGGTGCAGGCCGCCGCGCGCCGGGCGGGCGCGGCCGAGGTGCGCGTGCTGCCCGGCGCAGAGGCCCTGCGCGCCGGCCTGCCCGGGTTCACCCGAGCCCTGGGCCAATGGATGGACACGGTCTCGGCCCGGTTCGCGGACACGGCCGACTGGTGGCGCTCGCGCATCTCGGAGCTCAACCTGAACCACGCGGTCTGGTTCGCGCTGCTGCGCTTCCATGCGTTCGCCGACGCCGTGGAGGCCGAGAACGCGCAGTCCTGCCTGGTGGTGGCAAGCCACGCCCTGGCGCGGCTCGCACGCGGGTACGCCGTCGCGCACGGGCGCGCGTGCACGGCGTGGCCGGTTTCGCCCCGTGAGCGAGGCCTCGTACACGCGGTCCTGGGCGCCCTGCTGGGGCGCGCGCGCAACCTGTGCGCCGAGCTGTGCGCCCGCCGGGCCGCGCGCAGCCTGCCCCGGCCGGACCGGGCGCGGCTCCTCATCCACGCCGCGGCCGCGCGCAACTGGACGGGCGCGGGTCCGCAGCGCACGTGCCGGTATACGGCGGGTGTGGGCGGCGCATTGCCGGGGGCCGCGTACCTCGTGGGCCTAGCGCGCCAGAACATGACCGAACTCAAGGACCCGGCCGCCCTGGCCCGAGACCGCGCGGCGCTGGCCGAGCAGCGCGATCTGCCCGTGGCCGCGCTGGAGGCCTACGGGTCACTGGCGGGCCTGGCGGCCCGGTATCTGTGGCCCGGCGGGCTCCTGTCCTGGGCCGCGCGGTGGCGCAGGCTCGCGCGCGAGGGCGCGCTCGACTGGCGGGGCGCGCACGCCGGGTTCCTGTGGCGCGCGGACCTGGCGTACGCGGCGCTCAAGGACTGGCCCAAGAACCGTCACCTGGAGGCCTGCGCGCGCCGGGCGGTGCACAGCCTGGGCGCGCGCGAGGTGCTCGTGCCCGTGTTCGAGCTCGTGGAGGGGCGGGCGGTCACATGCGGCGCGCGGCGCGCGGGCGCGCGCGTCACCGGCCT
>Ga0180431_10001224_pt1 | contig 36119 bp, 33 predicted proteins | sample SS_ome_11_FD_132459 | JGI IMG/M metagenome (GOLD analysis project Ga0180431, IMG submission 132459) | Hypersaline lake sediment archaeal communities from the Salton Sea, California, USA - SS_1_MS_1 metaG | ecosystem: Environmental > Aquatic > Non-marine Saline and Alkaline > Hypersaline >... | reverse complement strand
GATCTGGGTCACCCGCGTCGCCTCGTCCGGTGCACTCACCAGTTGACCGTTGGGGATGGGAATACCCGATTTGCCCAAAATATCCTTCGCTTGATATTCATGTAATTTCATGTTATTATCGCTCCAATATAAACCAGAAGATGAAGTATGCCCGTGAGAGATTTCTTCTCCCGTGACAGAAAGGCCGGCATCGTATTTATTACCCTTTCCCCGGGTTGTCAAGGGATATGATCGGGGGTTGACAATGGTGCGAGAGATCGGCATATGGGAACTGAAGGTTGTCATAGGGGGGAACAAGGGTTACAATCAAATCCAGGGAAAGCGGGAGAGATCTTATCACCTTTAAAAGAAGGAGTGGTGATGTTTCTGGATGGTGCTTCTCCTCTCAACCGACGGCTTTACGAAGGCGATCAGTTTAGCTTCGCCTGCCACTCGGGGCTGGCCTGCTACAACACCTGTTGTCGGAACAAGCACCTTCCACTTACACCCTACGACGTGATGCGCCTCAAGAATGCCCTGGGCCTTCATTCTGATGACTTCCTTGCCCGATACACGCTTTACACCACAGACCCCCGCTCCGGATTCCCGGTGCTTTCTCTAAAGATGGGAGATGACAGCGATAAGGTGTGTCCCTTTGTCGGCCCTGAGGGTTGCCGGGTTTACGACGATCGACCCATGGCTTGTCGCCTTTTCCCTCTAGGCAGGTCCGTGGGAAACAGGGGAGAAACAAAAAAAGGGGAGGTATGCTTTTATCTCCTGGAGACACCCTATTGCCTGGGGACAAAGGAGAAAAGGATTTGGACGGTGAAAGAATGGGTAAATGACCAGGGACTCAGACCTTATACCTCCATGAGCGATTCCATGGTTCACCTTTTGTTGCATCCCCGGAGAAAGGGAAACGACCGCCTTGATGACCTTCAGATCCAGAAGCTTTTTGTCGCCTGTTATAACGTGGATGTCTTTCGCGACTTCGTGTTTAAAACGGCCTTTTTTGAATTGTTTGGTGTAGCCGAGAACACCCGCGCGGCCATTCAAAGCGATGATCAGGCCCTTTTAAAATTGGGTTTGGCCTATCTCAAAAGGACGCTTTTTCCTAAGTCCTGAGAAAGGGCTTTGATGTCATTTCTTTTCTTTTAAAGCCCTTTTTAAGGCTTTTCTGAGAGCCAGGTAGGCTGCAAGCACCAGACAGAGACCGATGATAAAGACGGGATCATGTCCCTTGGCGATGCCATAGGCAATGGCAGCCGTTCCGGCCGCAAAACCGGCGATAATGAGTCCCTTTTCGTTGTTCAGTTTCATAGAAGGGTCCGCCTGGAAACAAAAAAAGAAGGTCCCACTTATGCCCTTGTACTTAAATAAGTGCTTCTTGGCCAGGAAAATGTGTGGTATGGAGGCAGTGCTCGGCCCGGTGTTTTGACCCTCGGGCCCTGAGGGAAGGCTTCTATGGCCAGGTTTTTCGTGATGGCTGGGATGTTGATAGGTCTTCCCCTGATAGGGATCCGTTTCAAAGGCCTCCCTGTGGGGCGATACCTGCAATTCCCTCCTGAAACACGGTATGTGATTCATGCTCCCTTTTCCTGGGCCGTCTTTTTGGGTTTGACCCTGTTTTTGCTTGTCCTGGTCATCCCCCTGGTTCGGCAGGCGCTGACAGCGAAAAGGCCTCAGGAAAAAAGGCCGTCTCCTGCTGGACGTATTCCCTGGTGGGGATGGGCCGGGGTTTTCACCGGCGCTGCAGCCTGGATTGTGGCATGGACCCGGTTTTCGTGGTGTGCCCCGTTTCAGGCGCACACCTTTATTCCCTTGTGGCTTTCCTATATCCTTGTTGTAAACGGCCTTATTTACAGAAAAACGGGGCGCTGCACCTTGGTCGTTCGGCCCCGTTTCTTTCTCCTCTTGTTTCCTTTAAGCGCGGCCTTCTGGTGGTTTTTTGAATATTTGAACAGGTTTGTCCAGAACTGGTATTACGTGGGGGTCCAATTTGGTCCGTGGGAGTACTTCTGGTACGCCACCCTTTCCTTTTCCACGGTGCTTCCGGCCTTTCAAACGACCCGGGATTGGGTCCTGACATTGCCATGGGTCGATGGCTTCAGGGACTTTCTATCATTCAAGTTTTTTCATCCGAAGGTGGCCTCAGGCCTCGTGCTGATCGCTTCAGGGGTGGGCTTGGCGACCATCGGGGCCTGGCCCAATTATCTCTTTCCCCTGCTTTGGGTCTCTCCCCTGCTCATTATCGTTGCACTGAATACCCTGGGGGGTCGATCCCACGTGTTATCGCCCATGGCTTCGGGGGACTGGCGGGGCGTTATCGCCTCGGCCTTTTCAGCCCTCTTTTGCGGCTTTTTTTGGGAGATGTGGAATTTTTACAGCCTGGCCAAATGGGAATACAGTGTCCCCTTTGTACACCGCTTTGAGTTTTTTGAAATGCCCGTCCTGGGATATGCGGGATACCTGCCTTTCGGCCTGGAGTGTGCGCTCATTGTGGCTTTGGTGGAGAAGAGGGGACAACCTTTTTGACGGAAGCCCTTGCATTATGATATGAATCAGTTTTCATCCATTCTGGATTGGAAACGCACTTATGCGCTCAATTGATTTATGGATGGGAATGAATTAAGAAAAGCACTTGGCAGACACATGTGAAAGGGGGTGGGCCGTGGAGGATCTTGCCAAACAGGAAGGGCTGGTCGATCGTTATGTGAAAGAAGAGAATAAGGAGGCCGCCGTCAAGCTGTTGTTTGACTTGATCACCACATATGCCGAGAAAAAGGATTTCCAAAAGGCGGAGCATCTTCGGGACAAACTCTATGAAGTCGATCCGCTGGCGCTTCCAGAAATCATCAAGGCGGGCGAGATCATTGAGGAACAAAAGGCCAGTGGTATTGATGAATCCCACCTGGAGCTTTGGTCCGATCTGTATCAAGCACTCACTTCCGAGGAGGGAAACGCCCTTTATTATGCCATGAAAGAGGCCTCTCTGCGGTCCGACGAGCCTGTTTTCAGGCAGGGAGAGCGCAATTCAAATCTCTATTTCATCAATGAGGGGGAACTCAAACAGGTCTATAGCCAGGAGGGCAGGGAGGTCCTATTGCGGACCTTCGGTAAGGGGCATATCGCGGGGGACGACTCCTTTTTTTCCAATGAACTCTGTACCACATCTCTGATAACCCTCACGCCGGTGAAGTTGAATTATCTGGAAAAAAGGGTGTTAGGGGATTGGAAGGAGGCTTTCCCGGGACTGGAATCCCATCTGTCAGGGTATTGCCGTAAGTTCGATAAGGTTCACGACCTGCTCAAGCAGAAGGACTTGGACCGGAGGACCCAAGAACGCATCCATGTTTCTGGAAAGGCCGTGATCCGGATTATGGATAAATCCGGTGCACTGGTGGGGAAACCCTTTAAGGGCCAGCTTTCGGATATATCTGTGGGGGGGCTGGCCTTTTTCATCAAGATCTCAAAAAAGGAAACGGCCAGCCTTCTCCTCGGCCGCAGATTGAGTATCACCTTTCCCCTGCCCGGGCCGCAGGGGAAAGCGGAAATCACCCAGGCAGGAACAGTGGTGGGCGTTCGGTTTCACACCTTCGACGATTACTCCATCCATGTTCGTTTTCACGAGCCCTTGAGTAAAGACCGGTTTTATTCCGCCCCTTGACCTTTATAGTGTTCCATGACCTCCCTGATCTGCCGTGAGGGGCCGGCCATGTTTTCGGTGGAATGAACACAGGTAGGGGAGGAGATGATTCCCAGGTCTGAGAGGGCCCTTTTCACAATCGCTACGGGCTTGTCTCGGTAGATGTTTCTGAGGTTACGAAGGTAACGGCCCCCTTCCCAAAGTTGCCTCAGGTGATCGGGATACTCCTGTTGACCATCCTTTAGTTGAAGGGAAGACAGGGTCACTTTTTGCCACGTCTTTGGGGCAAGGTTGGCGCCCAGGGAAACTGCGCCGCTCATGCTGGGGTGGTCCAGAAACTGGTCTTCATCTCCGTCATAGATTCTGAAATGGGGACGACGCCGGCATGCCCTGTGGTAATTGTGGACCCGGTCGAGTGAGCCGTGAAAGATCAAGCCCACCAGAGAACTGAGGGCGGCCACCTCCTTTAAAACAGCCGTCCGGATATTACTCCTCTTCAGGGGCCTGGCCACCTCCTTGACCAGCTCAGGATCATTATGAAGGATCAGGGGTTCGCTCGTCTGGGAACAGATGTCCTTGTAATGGTCCGGGAGACCCCTGTTGCTGTGGTAATAAAGGGGGGTATCCACCCAGAAGACATCCCCTGCATAACCGTCTGTTTTTAAAGCGCCCCTGAGGGCGAAAACAGCTTTCCTGGTTTCCTCCTCACTGTCCTGGGTGATCCACACGAAGATGGGGATCCTGGACTGGATGACGTCACAAGCCTCTTCAAGGAGCGCCAGGCGCTGCGCCAGGGTCAAGGACCTTCCTTCCCCGCCTCGGGGGCCGGCCAGGAAAACGGCCTGGACCGATGAGGCGACGTGACCCAGAAGTTTCTGAAGTCCGCTCCTGTCAATGGCTCTGTCCTGGGTAAGGGGCGTGATCAGGTCAGCGACCAGCCCCTGGGGTGCGACCAATTCCTGCATTGATCCTGAACTCCTGTCTCCCCAAGAGATCGTGAAGGTGAACGATTCCCTTGACCTTCTTGTCCCCGTCTACAATGGCCAGATGGGTGATGGCATATAGTTCCATGAGACCCAAGGCTTCAGCAGCGGTCTGATCTTCCGCCACGGTCTTTGGCACGGGGGACATGATTTGTTCCACTTTCAGGGTGTAGATGTCCTTTTTCTTTAAAAGGGCCCTCCGCAGATCCCCGTCACAGACTATGCCGGTGAGGGTCCGGTCCTTTTCAGTCACCAGGGTGGCTCCAATGCCCTTGGCATTTATCTCTTCCAGTGCACGCTGGATGGGCGAACCCATGGGAACCATAGGGATGTGATCGTCTGTGAGCATGACCTCCTTTATTTTAACGGCCAGGCGTTCGCCGAGACCGCCTCCGGGGTGAAACCGCCTGAAGTCGTCTTGACTAAATCGGCGACGACTGATGAGGGCTACGGCAAGGGCGTCACCCATGGCGAGGGCCGCGGTGGTACTCGCAGTAGGGGCCAGGCCCATAGGACAGGCCTCCCTTTCCACGCCCACGTCAATGGCTACGTCACAGGTTTTGGCCATAGGGGAATCCAAGGCCCCGGTAAAGGTAATGACCTTGGCCCCCATATTCCTGAGAATAGGCAATATCTTGTTGATCTCTTCAGTGCGACCGGAATTGGAAATGGCCAGGACGATATCATCACCCGTGACCATGCCGAGGTCTCCGTGGATGGCTTCCGCTGGATGGAGGAACAATGCGGGGGTCCCGGTGCTGTTCAGGGTCGCCACGATTTTTCTTGCGATGAGTCCTGATTTGCCCATGCCGGTGAGGATCACTCTTCCCTTAGCATTCAGAATCAAATCCACGGCCTTCTGAAAGGCAGGGCCAATTCTTTCTACAAGGCCCAGAATGCCCTGGGCTTCTATTTTCAGGACTTGTCTGGCTTGCTCAATGACCATAAAAACATATTACCCTTTTCTTGAGATCATTACTAATTATTTTGGTGACATTCCCCTCACCGGCCAAGGGTGTCTGCTCCAGAATTCCTGGTTTTCGCGGCTTCCGGGTTTCCTGATCTGAAGAAGGCGGTGGCGCCTTAAGGGGAACGGAAAGCTTTTAGCACTTTTTATATTTTATCTCAACCGGTTGCTCTGTATCCATTTTTGGATTAATCACTGACCCCAAAAACATTCTTCATGCCCACTGGGGGCCACGCACGGGACCCTTTTCCCTTGTCGGCCCAATCATTGCATTTTCCGGGCACATGGGATATATAATAAAAAGACAAGCAATCTTAAAAAAGGAGAAAGTAAAAGCCTTGGGCAAAGAACGAGAAAAGAGCGCCTCAGAAGAAGCAGAAGGCGAAAACCGAGACAGGGAAGCCCGCCAGCAGGGGGCTACAAAGGACGGTCAGTCTGGATCGAAAGAGCAAGATCTTTCAAAGGGGGACGCCCTTATTGTGGTGGACGCCCAGAATGACTTTTTTCCGGGGGGCTCCCTTGAGGTACCGGGTGCCCGGGAAGTCATCCCTGTCTTAAACCACTATCTTCGGTCTTTTCACGCCTTATCCCTGCCCATATATGCCACCCGTGACTGGCATCCTGCTCATCATTGTTCTTTTAAAGAACAGGGAGGACCCTGGCCGGTACACTGTGTTGCAGGCACCAGGGGTGCAGAGTTCCATCCTGAGATTCACCTGCCACCGTCAGTTGTGGTTATATCCACCGCCACCACCGAAGAAAAAGAGGCCTATTCTGGTTTTGAAGGAACGGATCTCCACGACCGGCTGCAGGCAGCAGGGGTTCGCCGGCTTTTCATCGGAGGTCTGGCCACGGAATACTGTGTGTTCAATACGGTACGAGACGGGTGTATCTTGGGCTATGAGGTCCGGGTGATCAAGGATGCTATCAGGGCGGTGAACGTGAAGCCCGGGGATGGTCGAAAAACGTTGGAAGAAATGATCCGACTGGGCGCAGAAATGATTTAGAAGGAGGGCGTCTTTTCAAGGGAATAAATAAGTCAAGCTTTTCAAGGATTTCGGTTCGGGTGCGCTCGGAGCGCTGGAAGGGAACTCCGTTAAAGTCGGAGGCGGGCCCGCCGCTGTAACCCCTCCTTTTTTTCTTTGAGGAAAAGGAACCCGCCTGGCCTGAGTGGGTCACTGTCCCTGTATGAGGATGGGAAGGCCGCCAGGAGGGAGGGGGGAGCCAGAATACCGGCCTGAACCCGGGACAGCCCGTCGAGGAGCAGGCTATTCCTGAAGGTCTGGAGGATAAAAAGGGCGTCCCGGATCGAAAAGCCGATCTGGGTTTTTTTGTGTCCCCAATAGGGATTGGGAAGTGAGAAAGAGATTGTTCATAAGCATAGCCGTGGGGATTAGTCTCCTTTTGAGCGTTTTTCCCTCCATGGGGGCCTCTTTCCAGGATGGCCTGGGGCGAGAGGTGATCTTGGAATCCCCTCCTCGCAGAATTATACCTCTGGCCCCAAGCCTCACGGAAATACTCTATTATCTGGGGCTTGGAGACCGGGTGGTGGGGGTGACCCGGTTCAGCTATTTCCCCCCCGAAGCCGCAGAAAAGCCCAAGATAGGTAGCTACGTTAATTTAAACACGGAAAAGATCATCACTCTCAACCCGGATCTGGCCATAGGAACAGTAGACGGGAACCGGCAGGGCGTTGTGGAACTCCTTGAACAGGCCGGTATACCCGTCTATATTGTAAACCCCCGTAAGGTCCGGGATGTGATAGACACCGTCTTTGACATTGGTGCCCTCTGTGGGGTGAAGGAGAGGGCACATCAACTGTCTTCCCATTTGAACGGCAGGTTACAAGCCGTTTCTGAACAGACCGGGCATGTAAAAAGGCCTCTGGTCTTTCTTCAGATTAATGTCAAGCCCATTATCACCGTAAACAGGGATACCTTACACCATGATCTGATTCGGCTTGCAGGGGGAAAAAACCTGGCTGCGGATGAACCTGTGGCTTATCCAAGGATCAGTCTGGAGGAGGTCATCAGGAGAAAGCCCCAGGTCATTCTGATTTCATCAATGGAACGGGGAGGGGAGTTTGCGCGGGTGAGAAAACAGTGGCTCAGGTGGTCTTCCCTGCCTGCAGTCAAGAACGGTCGTGTGCATCTCATTAATTCCGATCTTATTGACCGGGCCTCCCCGCGTATTGTAACCGGGCTTGAGGCCATGGCCAAGGCCCTCCACCCGAATATCTCGTGGCCCGGTGAAAGACCCCTGGAAGGGGACGGTGATACCGGGGCACTCATGGTGAAAAGGCATTCAGGTGCAGAGTAGATGATCCAGTCCATCTTTATCAGTCCCCTGCGGCCCATGAGGGTCATCCGTATTTCCCTGGCTCTCGTCTTGCTGGTCTTTTTAACCTTTCTCTTTTCCCTACTCCTTGGAACGGCGGAGATCAGCCTGGGCAACCTCTGGGGACTTGTCACCGGAAGCGGGCATGTGGAAGAGACAGTAAAGATGATCGTCCTGAAAATCCGCCTGCCGAGGATCATCCTGGCGGGCCTCGTTGGGTTCTCTCTATCTCTGGCAGGGCTTGTCTTTCAAGGACTTCTGCGTAATCCCTTGGCCGACCCTTTTGTGCTGGGCATTTCCAGCGGGGCCGCCTTCGGCGCCGTCATTGGCATCGTCCTCGGCCTTGGTTTTCGTTTCGGTGTCCCTGCCACGGCCTTTGCCGGTGCCCTTGTAGCCATATACTTGGTGATGACCGTGGGCAGGAGGGATATGGGTTTGGAATCGTCAACCATCCTCCTGGCCGGCGTGATCATTAATGCCTTTTTTACGGCCATTATTATGTTTTTTATCGCAACGGCCGCAGACAATCGTCTGCATACCATGCTCTTCTGGCTTTATGGTGATCTTTCCCAGAGCCGTTTCAGTGAATCCGCGGTAATCGCCCCTGTCCTCCTTGTCGCCTCCATCACCCTTTATGGGTTCTCCAGGCACCTGAACCTGATCACGGCGGGCGAGGAAACGGCACTTCAACTGGGTGTGGACGTGGAGAAGGCCAAACTGATCTGCTTCTTGGCGGTCTCTCTCATCATCGGCCTGGTGGTGGCCTTTTCAGGTCTCATCGGATTTGTAGGGCTTATTGTACCTCATCTTGGCAGAATGATTTATGGTTCCGATCACCGCCTTCTCATGCCGGTTTCTGCCCTGGGCGGGGCCGCATTCCTGATCGCAGCCGATACCCTTGCCAGGACGGTTATTTCACCAAGTGAGCTGCCCGTAGGGGTGATTACGGCCTTTCTGGGTGCGCCCTTTTTTGTATACCTGCTCAAGACACGGGGAAGCCAATGGGGAGGTTCTTAAGAACGCAGGGTATGGGTTATAGGTTCGGACAGGAGATTTGGGCCCTCAGGGAGATTGACCTTGAGATCCGGCCCGGGGAGTTTCTCGGGGTGTTGGGGCCGAACGGCTCGGGAAAAAGCACCCTCCTCAAGATCCTGGATGGGATCTTGGTCCCTCAGGAGGGAGAGGTCCGGCTTAATAACAGGCCCTTGACCACCTACCACAGGGCGGATCTGGCAAAGGAGGTGGCCATGGTGGCTCAGGAGACCCATTTTCGTTTTTCCTTTTCCGCCCTGGAAGTGGTGCTCATGGGCCGATTTCCTCATTTGGGCCGTTTCCAGTTTGAAGGCCAGCATGACCTTTCAGTGGCCTACAAGGCCCTCGAGGACACCCATTGTCTGCACCTGGCGCAACGACCTATCCATAAGCTCTCAGGGGGTGAAAAGCAGCGTGTCCTCCTGGCCAGGGCCCTTGCCCAGGAACCGAGGGTTATCCTCCTGGATGAGCCTACTTCATTTCTGGATCTCAAATACAAAAAAGAGATCTTCGACCTGATTGTCGTCTTGACTCACCATAAGGGCCTTAGCGTATTGGTGGTATCCCACGACATTGACTTGGCCGCCCAGTATTGCGACCGCGTGGTTATGCTGAGAGAGGGGCGCATCTATGCGCAGGGCTTGCCGGAAGATGTGGTCACCGTCCAGAACATCGACGCGGTCTACAGCTGCCCCGTCATCGTGGACCGGAATCCGGCTACCGGGGCCCCCCGGGTCAATCTGCTTAGGGCGGGGCCGCCAAACTAGCCCTGGACGAGCGGATCAAGAGGCCTCTGTTAAGAGCCGTTTCCTGAAGCCCAGAGAGAGAATGAGACACAGGAAGACGATGAAAAGGCAGATTGAGAAGGCCTCCCTGTAGGCAGCAGGCGAATAAACATCCCCCCCGGGGCTTACCCGGTCCAGGACGGCCCCGGTGAGAACCTGTATGACAGCTACCCCGAAAAAAGGTGCCGGGTTGAGGAGGCCTGATGTGGCTCCCAAGACAGGGGCCGGGGTGCTCTCTCTGACCAGTCCCCACAGGGCGGTGGCAAAGCCGCCGGCACTCCCCCCCATGAGGACCAACAAGGGAATCATGCCCCCCAGGCCGAGTATATGTCCCCCTGAGACGTATCCCGCCCATATCCCCGCCTGGAGGGCAATGATGACCACAAGGATGTGGGCCTTGTTTTTAAAAACCCGGTCTGCAAGCCATCCAGAAAAGGGAGCTCCAACAAGAAAACCCAAAGGAATCAACATATTAAGCCTGCTTGCCTCCATTTGGGTCACCTCCAGGACGGACATGAGATAGGGCGTAGCCCAGAGTCCCTGAAAGGTGAGAAAGGTGCCGAAGAACCCAAAAAAAAGGGTGGCAAGGACCCAAAACCGGATTGATGCCAAGACCCGCCATGCCGATTCCCCCTGGGATGACTCATGCCTGTCTTGACCAGGCGCTCCCTTTGACGGGATATCCTGAGGCCTTTCTTCGTAATCCCTGGTCACGAGGAAAGCGGCTGCGGCAAGACCCAGAGTGACTGCGGCAATGATGAGAAAGCTGGACCTCCAGCCCCAGGTGCTGGCCATCCAGGCCAGGGGCGTGGTAGCCACGATGGCTCCCAGGTTTCCCGCGGCCAGAAGGAGGCCGGTCATAGTGGCGAATTCCCTTTCCCGAAACCACTGGGAAAAGGCCTTTAAGGCCGGAACATACACCCCACCCACGCCAAAGCCTATGACGGCGCGACCTACAGACGCCCAGAAGATGTTGGGGGCGAATCCGAAGATGACGCATCCAAGGGCCGCAGCAAGGGACCAGAGGCCCACCACCCGGCGGGGGCCGAGGAGGTCTGAAAGATGACCTACCAGAGGCTGTTCAAGGGCGTATACATAAAAATACATGGACGCCATAATTCCCAGGGCGGTGGCATTGGTGTGAAATTCGGCCAAGAGATCGGGCGCAATGACGGAAGTGGATACTCGATGGAAATACACGAAGAAATAGATAGAAGAAATGACGGCAAAAACCATCCACCGGTGGGATTCAAGGGAAGGACGCTTCGCGTCAGAGATCATAGCAGTTTCCCCATTGGGGTTTTGGGGCGTGGCCCCGAAAAGGTGGCCTTGAACGACTGGACTTTTCTATGGCCTCCCGTTAAATATAGTGATTACCCAAGACAAATCAAGGATTGAGAGGGTGTTCCCGGACACCCCTCAGGCCAAAAAGGCCCTGGACCTCAAAGGGATTCGGTTGTTTCTGTGGTTCGCCAGGTTTCCTTTGGTCCTGTCCCGGGAGACGAAAAACGGGTTTCATATTGTGAGGCTTTTGGACCTGCGTCTTTTTACTGTTGAAGGAATGTTCCCTTTTGTTTATGAAGTTGTGTTGGATGACCGGGGAAATGTTCAGGCCGAGAAATGGGGGTGAGGCATGTCATGTAAATCAAAAGCAGGTGTTTCGGTCTTCCTGGTTTGGCTGAAACCGTCAATAATCAAGAGAAAAGGAGGTTCTTTTTATGTGGCATCCTGAAAAGTGCGATTTGTGTGGTGATTGTCTGGTTCGTTGCCTCTATGTGGATTACGAAAAGGATCAGGCCGTGGAACAGATAAAGGCGCTCATGGAGGACGAATCCGCCGAAATACTGAGACAATGTATAACCTGCTGCGCCTGCAATGAATACTGCCCCACAGGGGCCAACCCCTTTGATCTTATCAACCCTTTGCAGGAAAAGTACCAGTCCCTGCCTATATCCGGTAAGATGCGGAAGTTCATGGATGCAGGCGCCACCGTACCTTCCGACCTCATAAAGGGGGACGATTCTAAACCCGCTCTCTCCCTGTGTGTAATGGAGCCATTTATGCCCAAGAACGCCATAGGAGGTCAGATGTTCGAGGGCATGACAACGGCAAAGGGGGGGGAATACTTCTGCTATCTGGGGTATGTGCATATCGGTCTGGAAAGTCCCCTCAAGGAAAACGCCCAGCGATTTATTGACTCCCTTGCAAGCCTCGGCGCAAAAGAAGTCGTCCTCCTCCACGCGGATTGCCATGCTATGATGTCCAAGATGGATGAGTATGGAATCCAAGTGCCCTTTAAGGCAACCCATATTATCGAGTATATGAGAGACTATATCAAGGCCTACCCGGACAAGGTCAGTCCCCTTAACCGAAAAGTCGCCTACCAGAGGCCCTGTGCCTCGCGCTATTCCAGTGAGGTTGAGCCCGCGCTGGATGAGCTCTTTGAACTCATTGGTGTGGAACGGGCGGCCAGAAAATACGATCGGGAAATGGCTCAATGCTGTGGGAGTCTTTTCTCCAGGATAGACCCGGAAAGGATTCAACCCATGGTGGCCGCCAACATTCAGGATGCCGTTGATTCAGGCGCTGAGGCCATGGTCTATCTTTGCCCTCTGTGCATGGGGACCCTGGCCAAGCCTGCCAGTGAAAAGGGGCTTAATCCGGTCTTCATCACCCAATTGGTCCGCATGGCCCTTGGAGAGATCCCTTTCCCTGCCTCGGGTCAGAGCGCCTAAAGGGCGATCCGGAGAGGGAGGGAGAAAGCAATATGGAAAGGCCAGAGGAGCTGATGGATCAACTGGATGCCATTTTCCATCCCGGGTCTGTGGCGGTGGTGGGTGCGCCGAGGGGTATGAAGGGAGGGAAGGTCTTTCTTACGGGCCTTCTGGAACAGGGCTTCCCGGGACCCATCTACCCCGTCCATCCAGAGGCGGATGTCATCGACGGCCTCAAGGCCTATCCCACGGTGTCGGCTATACCCGGGCCCGTGGACCTCGCCATTATACTGGTGCCCCATCATCGGGTCCTCCCGGTTATACGGGAATGTGCGGAAAAGGGCGTTAAGGGGGTGGTGCTCTTCACGGCCGGGTACAAAGAGACGGGGACCCGGCAAGGGAAGGCCCTGGAAGAGGAGTTGGTCCGGGTGGCCCGTTCTTCCGGGATGAGGCTCATGGGGCCTAATTGCATGGGCCTTTATTCACCCAGGGCCGGGCTGTCTAATTTCCCCGAGCTGTCTAGAGAGCCCGGACCTGTGGCAATCATTTCCCATAGTGGGTCCCTGACCAACATTTTGGGCCGTACCGCAGAGCAGAAGGGGATCCGCTTCAGCAAGGTTGTGAGCCTGGGTAACGAATGCGATCTCACAAGCGCGGATTTCCTTGCCTATCTGGGCCAGGACCAGGAAACAGGGGTCATCGGGGCCTACCTGGAAGGCATAAACAAGGGCCCCTTCTTTTTGGAGGCCCTCAGGCAGGCTTCTTTGAAAAAACCGGTCATTTTGTGGAAGCTCGGGATGACCCAGGAGGGAAGCCGGGCCGCGGCTTCTCACACGGGGGCCCTTGCGGGTTCCCGGGATGTATGGGCGGGAGCTGTGCGGCAAGGGGGGGGTATCGCCGTGAAAGGCTATGAGGCCTGGGTTGATGCCCTGATGGGTTTTTCCCTGCTTCCCCCCCGTTTGGGCGATCGAATTGCAATCCTCTCGGGGCCCGGGGGTCTGGCCGTATCCGCTGCCGAGGCCTGTGGTAATGCGGGGCTGAGCCTGGCTGAGCTTTCAGAAGAGACCAGGACCACCCTGAGCGAATTTGTACCGCCCACCGGTACGAGCCTCCGCAATCCCATCGATGTGGGACTTACAGCCTCCTTCAACGTGGATATCTATATCGGGGCCGCAAGGGCGGCTGCAAGAGATTCGGGAGTGGATGCGGTTGTGGTGGCAGGAAGGGGATTCACCTCCGAAGCAAACACCCTCTACACGGATTCCATGATACAGGCGAGCAGGGATTTCCAGAAGCCCTTTCTTATGGTGAACATTCCCGGCTTTGACCAGGCCCTTGCCCGGCGTTTGTGTGAAGGCGGGCTTCCTTTCTTTGAATCCGCAGAGAGGGCCATGGACACCTATGCCAAGGTCTGGAGGTACCAAAAGTGGCTGAGGGCGGCTTCAGGGAAATAAGCGGGTAAGAAAGGGCTTGGAAAAAGGGGCTTTGGTGAAGATTCACTCACACTTTGCGGGTACGACCCTCAAGGATTTCCACATGGAGGTCCAGTGGCGTCACACCATGAATACAGCGGCGGCTGTAGGAGATGACAACCCTTTCTATTTTGATGATGAGCGGGAGGGGGGAGTGATCGCCCCACCCATGTTCCCTGTGGTCACCACATGGCCCATCGTAGAACGGATCTGGGAGTATATCCAAGCCGATGATTTCCCACGGGAGATTGTGGCCACCCAGGTCCATTACAGGGAGCATCTTGAGTTTTACAGATCCTTGAGGCCTGGGGACACCGTCACCATCAGGGGGGAGGTGGCCGCCATTTTTCCTCATCGGGCCGGAACCCAGGTGGTGGTCAAATTTGACGCCGTGGATGCCCAGGGCGTGCCCGTATTCACAGAGTATAACGGTGCCCTCATGCGGGGTGTGGAATGCCCTGACGGTGGGCAGGGGGCCGAAACCCTTCCGGAGACGCCTCCCTTTGAAGCTTCGGGGCCTGCGCTCTGGCAGGCTTCAATTCCCATAGGTCGGCTTCAGCCCTTTATCTACGACGGGTGCACCAACATTTTTTTCCCTATCCACACCTCCAAAAGGTTTGCCCGGCGGGTGGGGTTGCCGGGGACCATCCTGCAGGGAACCGCCACCTTGGCTTTTGCCTGCCGGGAGCTGGTGAACAGGGAGGCGGGAGGTGATCCCAGGAGACTGAGGATCCTTGGGTGCCGTTTCAGTCAACCGGTATTGCCAGGGACGACCATAGCGGTTAGGCTTATGGCAAGAGAAATGCACGAACAGGGCGCGGGGCTCCACTTCTCTGTTCTCAACCAAGAGGGAGAAAGGGCCTTGAGCGGCGGATATGCCTTTTTTAAAAAGAGCGGTGATAGGCCATGATTCTAGAAAAACTAAGAGACAAGTGCGCCGTGGTTGGTGTTGGGTATACAGCCCAGGGCAGGGTGCCGGATCGTTCGGCCCTGAGCTTTTATCTGGAGGCCGCTGCGAATGCTATCAGGGACGCGGGTATCAGAAAAGAAGATGTAGACGGACTTATCTGTTATCGCCAGTTTGAGCCCTTGGGCAATGATACCCTGGTTACTCCCTACCTGGTAGCCCAGCACCTGGGCATTCAGCCGAAGATCTTGAGCCAGGAATCCTTTTGCGCACGTGGCCATTTTCTTCACGCCGTGAGCCTGATAGAGGCGGGTTTTTGTAATTACGTGCTCATCGTGTACGGGGATAATGCCCTTTCCGGCGGTCGGAATTTTGCCGAGAGGGGTACGAACAGCGAACCCCCGGCCCACAATGCCGCTTATGGGGAGTTCAGCGCGGCGGCACAATATGCCATGGCGGCGCGCAGGGCCATGCATGAATTCCGGACCGGACCTGAGACCTGGAAGGAAATCGCGGTGAATCAGCGCAAGTGGGCCAATCTCAACCCCCTGGCAGCCATGCACAAAAGGCCTCTCACCTACCGAGAATACCTCAGTGCAGACTGGCTTGTAGCGCCTTTCCGTCTCTATGATTGCTGCCTTATCAGCGACGGGGGAAGGGCCTGTATCCTCACCTCCACGGAACGGGCCCGGGACCTGCCCCACCCGGTGGTCACCATTATGGGTCTGGGAGAGCACAACCCCTCTGTGGATATCCACCAGTCCAGGTTTATGGCCGGGCCCACCGGCGCCCGGGTGGCCGGGAGAACGGCCCTTGACATGGCCGGTATCGGCCTTCAGGATATAGACGCCTGTGAGATTTACGACTGCTTTACCTACACAGTGGAGATCACTCTCCAGGACTATGGTTTTTTCGGCCCCGGTGAGGGTGGAGACTGGTTCAAGGACCACAGAACCGCACCGGGGGGAGACATGCCTGTAAACACCTCGGGCGGGCTGCTGGGCGAGGCCTATTTCATGGGCCTTACCCCCATTACAGAGGGGGTGATGCAGTTGATGGGGCGGTGCGGGGAGAGACAGCTCGGCCCCGGGACAGGAACCAAGAACCCTGAAATCATTCTTTGCTGTGACAATGGTGCCATCCTGCAGACCCACGCCACCATAATTTTGAGGAGGCCTTAGCATGGGAGATGAAGGGGTTTTATGGGGATCCAACGCCGACATGAGTCCCTTTTGGGAAGGGTGTAAAAAACAGGAACTCCGTTTTCAGAAATGCCGAAACTGTGGGCATGTGAGGTGGCCTCCCGCGGTGATTTGCCCCCGGTGTCTCTCCCAGGACAAGGAATGGATTATGTCTGAGGGGAGGGGAACGATTTACAGCTTTGTGGTCTATCATGTCGCCTTCCATCCGGCCTTTAAAGGATCTCTTCCCTATGTGACCGGGGTGGTGGAACTGGACGAAGGTCCTTCTCTGATCACCAACATTGTGGACTGTGATCCTTCCCATCTCAGCTGTGACATGCCGGTGGAAGTGGTTTGGGACCACACGGGAGACGGGTCAGTTCTGCCGAAATTTAGACCCGTTGCCATTTAAGCGCCTTTAAAAAGAGGCATTTGTCAAAAGCATTTTTCTTGACCTTCTGGAAAAGGATCTGATAAAAAAATGTTCGGCCGCAGGCGTTTTTATTAACCATCGCAAAATAGTTGACATGTAGTAGTATTGTATGATAATCTTTTTGTATGAAAACAGATTGCAGAGCACTGGATCACAAGACGTTGTCGGAACTGCGAAAGCGTGCTGTGGGGCGTGTGCAGGCCGGGGAAAGCCCCACTGTTGTTGCCAATGTGCTGGGAGTTAGTATACGCACGATGTTTCGTTGGCTGGCGTTGTATCGCGCCGGAGGAGAACAGAACCTTCGTGCAAATAAACGGGGTGGCCGACCGCCCAAGCTCGACGGTAAGGCTTTGAAGTGGGTCTACGATACGGTGACGCTGAAGAATCCGCTGCAGTTGAAGTTTCCCTTTGCCCTGTGGACTTCCAATATGGTCGGAGAGTTGATTCGAAAGCGCTTTGGTGTGCGCCTGAGTCGTAGTTCGGTGTGTAGACTCCTCGGGCAAATGGGATTGAGTGCGCAGCGGCCGCTGTGGAGGGCCTACCAGCAGGATCCGGAGGCAGTACGGCGATGGACTGAAATAGAATACCCTGCGATTCGTCGTCGCGCTCGAAAGCTGGGTGCAGAGATTTATTTTGGGGATGAAGCCGGAGTGCGGTCTGATTTTCATAGTGGTACCACCTGGGGAGAACGCGGAAAGACCCCTATAGTATCGAGTACCGGAGCCCGCTTTGGGGCCAACATGATTTCTGCCGTAAGTGCCCAGGGCCAGTTGCGTTTCATGGTCACCAAGGGCCGAGTGTCGTCCACAGTGTTCCTGGAGTTCCTGAAGCGCTTGCTTGTAAACGCGGACAGACCTATTTTCTTGATCGTTGACGGGCATCCGAGTCATAAGGCCAAAAAAGTTCGCCAATTTGTCAACTCCCAAGAGGGGAAGCTAGAGTTGTTCTTTCTACCGGGATACTCACCAGAGCTCAACCCCGACGAATACGTCTGGAACCATCTGAAGAATAATGGGATTGGTCGCAAGGCGCTCAGTTCGCCAGCCGAACTGCGAAGTCTTATCATTGGCCATCTGCGAAGACTTCAACGGTTACCCCAGATCATTATTGGCTTCTTTCACTCTCCGACTACTTGTTACACTACTAATTTATGACTTCTATTTTGGGAAGATTAATAACTTCGAGGGTCCAACCATGTATTATGTCCGGTAAAGCCCCTTTTCTTTTTCGAGAGAAAAGGGGCTTTTTTAATGGCTCCCTTAAGAGGATTTGAGCAGGTGTAAGGGGTTTTTCATGGCCAGGCTTGAAGGGCGTACAGTCAGGGGTATCGGACGTCGCAAGGAAGACATCCTTGTAAGGGACAATTTACGCAAGCATTCGCAGCTCTTAAATGTAGGCCAGATCATTACCTCGGAAATGGACCTTAATGCCCTCTTTGAAGTGATCATGGACCAGACGAATCAGATGATGACCACCGAGAGGAGCACGGTATTTCTTCACGACGGTGACGCCGGTGAGCTGTGGTCCCTGGTTGCCACCGGCATGAAACGGAACGAGATAAGGATCCCTTCAGATTACGGGGTGGCCGGGTGGGTTTTCGGTAGCGGAATGCCGGTCATTATCAACGACGCCTACAGTGATCCCCGCTTTTTTTCGGAAGTAGACAGGCGCTCGGGTTTTAGGACCCGTAATATTCTGTGTGTCCCCTTGGTCAATCGGGAGGGCAGATGTACCGGAGCGCTCCAGGCCCTGAATAAGCGGGATGGGGATTTCACGGATGAAGACAAGGATCTGCTCACTTCTGTCTCCCATTATGTGGCCATTGCTTTTGAGAATTCGCAGCTCTACAAAAGGGTGAAGGACTATTCAGATGAGCTCAAAGAGACCCTCATCCGAATCGAGACCCTGGAAAAGGTAAGGAACCAGTTGACCAAATTTGTGCCCTCCTCGGTGGCCAGGCTTGTGGAGAAGGAGCCTGACAGGCTGACCCTGGATAAGGTTCCCATGCAGGTGACCATCCTCTTCATTGACATACAAGGCTTCTCCGCCATAACGGAGAGCTACGACCAGAAGCTGGTTAATGATATGGTGGAGGCCCATTTTTCCAGATACCTGGAGTGTATCAATCGTCACCGTGGAGAAGTAAACGAGACCTCGGGCGATGGGTTAATGGTGATTTTCAAAGAAGGGGCCGTGGAGATGCATGCCCAGGACGCTGTTGACGCGGCATTGGAGATTGCTTCCCAATGTCTTCATCTGAATCAAGAACACTCTTATCCCTGGGGCCCGGTCGAGCTTCACCTGGGAATCAACTCGGGACAGGCCTGGGTGGGCTCCACCAAAATGAGGGGCTTAACCGGGGAAAGGTGGACTTACACGGCCTCCGGGATGGTTACGGTTCTGGCGGCGCGCATCGGCGCTCTTTCGGAGAAATCCCGGGTCTATGTGGGTCCCGAGACACGCGAATGCATCGGGAATGATTATGATTGTGAATTTATTGGTTCCCGGTCACTCAAAAATGTGAATGAGCCTGTTCCCATTTGCTGGGTAAAGGGGAACAAAAAATGGGAAAACGATCACGACCTTAAGCCTGCTCCAGATCAAGGATTCTCTGAACCATAAGTCCGGCGCTGTATGCCGCAAACCGTTTTTGGAGGGAGGAAGCCCCTCCGTAGGAGACCACCGGGTAGGTCCATTGCAGAAGAGCCAGCAGATAGGGGAGGATATCCGTCTCATAGATGGTGACCCTGTCTGCATACGTCCTCAGAAGGCAAATCATGCGGTGGGCCTTTTTGACCATGACATCCTTTCCGTGATAAATAAAACGGGGCATCTCGTTCAGGGCGGAAACCTTCGCCAGAGTCTTCTCAAACTCGATAAGCCGCTTGAGGTCGTCGTTGCTTTCCAAGGTGGTCATTTCAATCTTGACAATGGCTTCAAGACGGGCAAAATCCGAGACAACATTTCTCATCCCGGTCTCTGAAAAGTCGATAATGTAGATGTTTTTTCCTTCATCAAGAAGGATGTTCTGCATGTTCAGATCTCCATGGGTGATGGATTTGTACCAGAGCCGGGCATACCCCTGACGGGCCGGATAGCCGTGCTTCAAGAAGTGGAAGGGATTGGGAAGGTCCATATCCAGCTCCGGACAGGGCAGATTTGCCTCGTCAGGGGAAAGGGACAGGGTCTTTTGGGCATCCTCAAGGATTTTGGGGAACAAGCGGAGGGGGTTGTGTTCCTCATAGGGCCGGATCTCTTCCCATGTGGGCTGCCCGTGCCACGGCTTGAGGATGGTGGTAAAGATGGTCTCGAAGAGAGGGACCAGCTCTTCTGCGGGTTTTTCCCGGAAATGGTGCGTGAGCCAGGTGAGGTGACTCTCGGGCCCACCGATACCCACAAAATTATATCGGATACCCGCCCAGTTATCATGAGATGAGGTCCCCATAATGGTAGTGGCGTTGTTGAGGATGTACGGTTCCACGTAGCGATGATAGGCCTCTTCTTCACGCCGGGTTATTTCTGTGGGTGCGATTTTGAGGACCGCCGGGAGTCTCCTTCTCCCATCCCTGCCATAGCTTGTCACATAAAAGGTCTTGGACATAAACCCCCCGTGAATGGGCCTGAGGATCACCCTGCTTTCCTCTGAAAAGACACGCCTCGTAATAATGTCCCACGCTTCGGGGAAGTCCTCATCAGGGTCTTTGTCTATGCGGAGCAGTTTTTCGGCCCCGGATCGAACCGTGGCCGGTAGGTAGATCCAGACTCTGGCCCGCCTTATCTTGGTCTCCGGCTCAATGTGACCCACCCCTTCCAGTTCTTCCAGGTCGGCCAGTGCACTGAGCTCCTCAGCCAGGTTAAGGGACGGTTTCCGCTTCCGGGGGGAGGTGAATTGAAACCCGTGGCCGTGGAAGAACCTTCCTCCGCCCAGGATATCGCGCCTGGCGTGCTTGAAAAGGACCGGAGTCCCCCCTTTGTCTGGGTCCGCCGGGTTTCCGGCGACGCCCACCATCACAAGGCCTTTTCTTTCGGGAAGGGCCTTTGTTTTGGCTTTCCCTGCGAAAATATCCCGGCGGTCGATGAAATGGGAAGACACGAGCCTGATCGTTTCTGCGAAGAGGATCATGCCGATGAGGGACGGTCTCCGGTCAAAGGAGCCTGAGAGCAGGTCAAGGAGGTCCCCGGTCAGGTCCGAAAGGGTGATTTCGCCTTCTTTATCACCTTCAATAAAACAGCCGGGGTCTCCCGAGAAGCCCAGGGCCGAATCCACGTAGACTAAAGTCTCCCGGGGTTTAGCGGTGACCTGAAAATCGGGTATGCAGTGACCATCTGCGGGAACCACCCCCACCAGTGGGCCCGCTGAGATAAAGACGCCTATGGCCCTCTGGGCCTGATGCAGGTCCCGGCCCAGGCCTCCTATGCCGAAACCGGGACCCAATGTCTTGAGATCTGTGGGGATCATGACGGTCCCGTTTTGATCCGAGTTGGGGTCTTCCCGGCCCCACAGATCAAGGTGACTTTTTGCCCCTGAAAAAGCCCTCAAAAGATATGTCCTGCCGCCGGTGGTTTTTTCGGCAGGGGTGTCCTGAGCCGCCCCGCGGCTTTTGGCCTTTTCAATCGCCTCGTCAAGGGTTCGGGCCGTCCGAAACTGGCTGAGAAGCCCTGAAACATCCAGGATGTGCATAAGAAAAGGGGGGAGGGCGGCGAGCGTGATTCCCCCTGAGCGCTTCCTCAGGGCCTTTTCGATCTTTATTAGGGAGCGAATTCCCATGCTCGAGAGGTAACTGACCCGAGACAGATCCAACACCAACTCCCTTGTCTCCCTGGAGGGGGGGGACATCTTCTCGTCGAAAAGGGTGGCGCCGTAACTGTCCAATTTCCCTTGGAGGACCGCTACAGGCATCCCATCCACGTACTTTAGCTGTATTTCAAGCATAGCCCTACGCCGCCTTTAGTGTCTCTGGCCTTTTGAGCGAGTTCCGCCCTAAATTTGTGGATATATCCTATTTTCCCCTGTAAGATCAAGGACTGTCGGACGGGAAGGGGTTCCCTTGTTTGTCCCGCGAATGCAACCGGCGATCTTGGATGCGCAAAAAGGGGGGCCCAAAGCGATTTGGGCGATAGAGAATCTGATCCGGGATGTGCCATGAAGGATGGGTGGTATTGATCGGGCCGATCATCGACAGGGCGAATCGGCGCACCCGGGCTAGGGGATATCGGAGATTAATGTAAGGGAGGTTTAGACGATGACACTGATTAGGGTGGATGAAGACAAGTGCAACAAAGACGGCATCTGTGCGAGGGAATGCCCCATGGGAATCATAAAACTCAAGGATAAGGCCAGTTATCCGGTGATGGTCCGGGAAGGGGAGAACTTCTGTTTGAGGTGCGGTCACTGCGTGGCCGTGTGTCCCCAAGGGGCCTTGAGCCATCAGGAGGTCCCCCTGGAGGATTGTCCGCCCATCCGGGAGGCCTTGGCCATTACCGAGGAACAGGCCGTACAATTTCTCCGGTCCCGCCGTTCAGTGAGGGTTTTCAAGGACAAGCCGGTGGAGAAGGAAAAGATCCAGAGACTCATTGAGATCGGCCGGTATGCGCCCACCTCAAGCAATAGCCAGATGGTAAGATGGCTGGTATTGACGAATCAAGAGGAGATCAAAAGGGTTGCACACATGACGGTGGAGTGGATGCGGGGGGTTCTTAAAAGGGACCCTCAGCCTGCCGCCGCCCCCTATATGCCTCTTATTGTGGCCTCCTGGGATTCGGGCTATGACGCGGTGCTCAGACATGCCCCGGCCCTTATTGTGGCCTATGCCCCCGAAGAGGCGAGTAACGGCATGGTGGACCTGACTTTGGCCCTTTCCTATCTTGAGCTGGCCGCGCCAACAATGGACCTGGGAACCTGCTGGGCCGGCCTGGTTCAGAGGGCCCTCCATTTCCGGCCTCCCCTTAAAGAGGCCCTGGGTCTTTCAACGGGTTGCACCCAACACTACCCCATGATGCTGGGATATCCCCAATTCAGATATTTCCGCCTCCCGGAACGAAAATCTCCCATGATTACCTGGCGGTAGGAGCCAGGAAAAGGACCCCCCGGCCCGGGATGGGACGCAGGGGTTAAAAGAGGCGGAAAAAGGGAGTTGCGATTTCCGCCTCAAGGTGATAGGGTCCCGCATCTTGCGGCTTTTTCGGTGATAAAGGATTTTCCCCACGGAACCTGCGAAACATCACTCATGAAGGAAGACCAGAAAGGCATGAGGAGAGGGATTATGCCAGATAAGAAGACAGACCTGGCCGGACCCGGCATCGGGGACTATGAAGACTTGGAGAAGATTCTTCCGGAGGACTACAGGGCCATACTGGATCCAAAGGAAACCCAGGTGGCGATCTATGCGATCAAGGACTATATTGAGAAAAACCTGTGTGCGGAACTCAACCTCATGCGGGTAACCGTTCCCCTTATTGTGGACCTGGAAAGCGGGGTAAACGACTACCTGGACCGGGACGGCTCACGCACGCCCGTGCAATTTCATATCTCCAACGACCATGGAAAGAATCCCATCAAGGCCCAGGTCGTTCAGGCGGCGACCAAATGGAAGAGAATGGCCCTCAAATACTTTTCAATGGACAAAGGGGAAGGGCTGCTCACGGACATGCGGGCGGTGCGCAAGGATTATTTCCTGGACCATGATCACAGCGCTTATGTGGATCAGTGGGACTGGGAACTGGCCATAACAGAGGATCAACGGAATCTGCCGTTCTTGAGACAGGTGGTGGAGAAACTATGGAAGGTGTTAAAGGGGGCGGAGAGACATGTACAGGAACTCTTTCCCCGCCTCCGTACCGAGGCCTACCCGGATCTCCCTGATGAACTCACCTTTATTCATGCAGAGGACCTGCTGGACCGCTACCCCGACCTGCCTCGAAAGCAGCGTGAAGAGACCATCTTACAGGAACACCCGGCCCTTTTCATTTATGGCATAGGGTGGATTCTCAATGACGGCTATCCCCATGAGCTCAGGGCTGCGGACTACGATGACTGGGCCACGGAGACGGTGAGCGAGGATGGAAGACCCATGCGTGGCCTTAATGGTGATATCCTTGTCTGGAACCCGGTCACTAAAAGGCGTCATGAACTATCATCCATGGGCATCCGTGTTAACGCACAGACCCTCAAGGAGCAGCTTGAGATAACCGGGCAACTTGATTTTCTCAAATTCCCCTATCACCAGGCCATCCTGAACAATACAATTCCCCTCAGCATCGGGGGTGGAATCGGCCAGTCCCGCACCTTTATGCTCCTTCTGAGGAAGGCCCACCTGGGGGAGGTAAGCGTCAGTGTGTGGCCGAAGGTCCTCAAGGACATGTGCAAGAGGAAGAATATCCATGTCCTGGAGTAGGGCCGTCTCGGGCCTTGGAAGGTATGAATAAATCAATTCCGGACACAAGTGCCTTTCCAACCCAGAGATGAGACGTTTTTTTGCAAAATCAAGGAAATCAAGGGATTACGCGGAGATGTACTAAAGTACACCGCACAGGTGATCCCGCGGATTGACGCCGAGGCTGTGAAAAAGAGCCATTTATGGATGGAAACAAGTTACGGCCTATCCTGGAGATCTTCCCAAATAGCTTCAATCTCCTCTCTGGGCACATCAAAGACGACGCCCTGCGGGGGCAGGACCTCGGTTTTGAGAAAACCGGGAAGGCGGTCAACGCCCGGGTCCAGACCGGCTGCGCGATTAAAGGCCAGTTCTTCTCGGATGGTCTTGATGCCAAGACCCAGGACCTCCTCACCGCTCAAAGACAGCCCATAACGGGCGTTCAGTAATTCCGCCAGGATGCCTATCAGAGCAGGTGCCTTTGCGGGCAAGGCAAGCATACAGTATCCCACCGTATCCATTGTGGCCATAAAGATCTGGGCTTCCTTTGATTTTTTCACCTGCCCTTCCTTGGAAAGGGAGTCCCGGTAATCAATGCCCGCGGTATGATCCGCACCCATGGCTGAGGTGGCATAGGTTACCCCTACAGGCTTACACGCCCGGGGATCATGGGCCGGGATGGCTTGACCCAAGACGGCGGGCACCCGTTCCAGACCAAAAACCCGTGCTGTGACGGCGGCTCCCTGCCCCAAGATCCTCCCAAAGGGCGTTCCTTTTTCTATTTCGTCCAGGGCGCCTAGAACGCTTTCGGGGTCTCCAGAGGAGACCAGGCCTGCTTCCATGGCCTGTGCTATGGCGCTACCTATCTCGATGGTATCAATACCGAGGTCATCACATCGCCTGTCTATACGGGCTACGGCGTCCAGATCCCCAATGCCTAGATTGGACCCCATCATGGCGAGGGTTTCATATTCAAGAGCGGAAGTAAGGTGATGGCCTTGTGGGTCGTTAAAGACTATGGAGCACTGGACGATGCATCCAGGCATACACCCATGCATTTTTCCGCCTCTTTGGGTATTGGTCTCTTTTATGACCTTCCCGAAGAAATTCTCGGCCTGATCAAAAGAGCCGGCCCGGTAATTGTTGGTGGGCATGCTGCCCACTTTGGTCACAAAAGGGATGACTCCGGGAGTGCCGAGCGCGCGGTTCAGGGCGGCACTTCCTTTGTCTGCCTTAATCACCTCCACGAGGTTTTTTACGCCATTCTGAAAGGCCTGGCTGTCCTTGAGATCCACCCGGGGGGTGTCTGAATCGTCGATGACTATGGCTTTAATCCCCTTGGCCCCCATGACCGCCCCAAGCCCTCCCCTGGCCGCATGCCTGGTAGGCCTCCCGTCTTGGTCTGTAACGGCCACCGTTGCCGCAGACACACGTTCTTCGCCGCAAGGTCCAATGGATATGATCCCCACTTTTTCGCCGAATCGTGCCTGCAGGGCGGCGGCAAGGTCGTAGTTTTTCTTGTGGGCCATGTCCTGGACGGGCACGAACTCACAACCCTTTCCGTCTATCTTGACAATATAGAATTGATGATCCTCAGGTTTACCTTCAATCACCACGGCCCTGATCCCGAGACGATCCAGCTTTTGGGCCGCCGTTCCCCCGGCATTGGCTTCCTTGATGCCATAAGTGAGGGGGCTTTTACCGCCCACCGAGATCCTTCCAAAGGAAGGGGCCATGGTACCGGCAAAAAGGCCGGGTGCAAGAACCAGTTTGTTTTCCCCACTCAGAGGGTGGCACAAGGGGTTCACCTCTCGATTCAATATAGCGGCAATCAGGCCTCTACCAGCCATGAGTATGTCCTGGTCTGCGACTTTTTCCTGCCTGGCCTCTTGTTTGCCCGCATTAAGTCTTAAGATATATGGCATTGGGAACCTCCTATCATAGGACTCAGTAACGGGGGCTTTCACGTTCCGCCCCAGGGTGAATCCAGGAATGGGGTTGTCAAAGGAGGGAAAACCACGATATGATTCTAAATTAGCAAATAAAGGGTCGGAGATCAGAAGAATAAATCATTTGATCTTGGGTTATCTTTGCACCTGGCCCATTGGGCCATGTCCCGAAGGAACGTCTTATGCCTGAATCACAGGTGATATCTCACTTCTTCCGTCTTGTGAATAACCGGGACCTCGAGGGGATGGGAGGTCTCCTCGGTGAAAGGGCCGAATTCCACTTCCCCAAGACTCAACCTCTTTTGGGAAAAGATCGGATATTGCGGTTTTTCGCTGTCCTTTTTCGTCAATATCCGGAACTCCTTTTTGAGATCCATACCATAATAACCGAAGGCAACAAGGCCGCTGTCCATTGGAAGAATCGGGGGGTGAACAGGAGGCGGGAATCCTATGAAAACGAAGGGGTGAGCCTCCTGGAGCTGGAGGGGGACAGGATTCGTTTCATCAGTGATTTTTTTAAGGATACAGAGAAGTTTTGACTTTCCGCATCTGGATAGGTCTCTGGCCTCCTATCCCAATTCCTGTTGCGAAATGCTTAACAATCTGTTAAAAGCCCTGAAGGGATTTGGGAAAGAAAAAGATTTTGGAAAAACCCTGCCAGAGGCCACCATGGTAAAGAAAGGAACTCCATTTCTCATCGAGAGAGGTGGAGTTTTGTTCGTAAGACAGACACCGGAGTGGATGAGGAAAGGGGCTGATGAGGATGAAGGAAATAACCGTTACCATAAGTGATCGGGTTTTCAGCATCGATGTGGGCATCCATGACGGTGACCTCATCGAGGTCATTTTTGATGCCCTGGCCGGGTATGTAAGGCAAGGTTTTTCCGTGAATGTGAGGCAGACATACATGAAATCGCCATCCGATTCGCTCAAAATAATCACAAAAATCATCTCCAAACCCAAGCAAATGGATCAGTGGAAGGAAGAGACAAAAAAACTGATACGCGTTCTCCAAAGACCCGCCTGATTTTTCCCTTGAAAATGCGGCAACCCTCTGTTGTAAGAGAAGGGTGCTGGAACGGCCTTGGGAGCGATGTCCAGCCGTGTTAAGCACGGTAAAACGACCGGACCTAAAGAGCCGTGAAGGCCCCAAGGGCGGATGTCTTACCGAAGGAGGTTTTATGGATATTTATGAGGCGTTGATGGCAATTGTGGGGAAGGAAAATGTTTCCAACCGACAAGAAGAGCGCTTTATTTACTCCCGGGATTCAGGGGCCCAACCTGCGCGCAGCGTGGACTTTGTGGTTATGCCGAAAACCACCGAAGAAGTGCAAAAGATCATCCAATTGGCCAACAAAGAGGGTGTCCCGGTGACCCCCCTTGGGGGTGGCTTTACCCTGTCGGCCCTGGTCGTGCCCCAGAAGGGTGGCATCGTCATGGATATGAAACGGATGGACAGAATTGTGGAAGTCAACGAGATCAATCGCTACGCGGTGGTGGAAGCGGGTGTATCTCAAGCCGCCCTGAGGGCCTATCTCAAGGCCCATCATCCCCGGCTTCAGCACTCCACCCCTGAGGCCCCTCCTACAGTAACGGTGGTGGGAAACGCCCTTATCCAGGGACATGGCCATATCTCTCCGAGATACGGGATCAACTCGGATATGATTAACGGTATGGAAGTGGTGCTTCCCACAGGCGAGATCTGCAGGATCGGGTCCGGCTCCATGGGGCCCTCTTGGTTTTCGAGAGGTCCCCTGCCTGATCTGGCAGGCCTCTTTATTGGATGGCTCGGGACAACGGGAGTGGTTACAAAGCTCTCCCTTAAGCTCTACCCCAGGCCCGCGTATCGGGAGGTTCTGGCCTTTTGTACGGACGACATAGACTTGATACCCGAGGCCATTTTTGAGGTCACTCAACTGGACCTGCTGGAGGATTTTTTCCTCATCATGCAAGAGAAACCGGACTGGATGAACCACGCGTTCTTTATCATCGTCATTTCCGGTCATTCCGAGCAAGAAATGGACCTCAAGAGACAGAGTTTCAAGGGCTTATTCGACGCCTTCAAAAAAGCCGGGGAGGTCTGGTACGTGGAAGACCTCCATCCCGCTTTGAAAAAGCGGTTTCTGGATGTTCCACCTTTGGCCGCCCTGGCTGCGGATTTCAGAAAAGGGGGAGGATTTGAATACACGGGTGCCATACTCCCCATAGACAAGGTACCGGAGGCATGGAGAAAAGGTATCGAGATTTCACACAAATATGGTATGGTTTGTTCCTATGTGCACCAGGTGCTGACATGCCACAGCATCATGTTTGGCTTTAATTACTCCTTTAACAGGGCCGACGATGAGGATATACAGAACACGCGAAAGGCCCTTGAGGAGTCCAACCGCTTCACCTATGACCTCGGGGGCATGGTATGGAAAGGGGAGGTGGGGGCACAGAAATTGGCCATGGAGCGGATGGATCCTAACACGGTGGAACTCATCCAAAGGGTAAAGGGGTTTCTGGATCCCAAGGGCATCATGAACCCGGGAAACTGGGAAAAAGAGAAACCTGAACGGTCTTGAAAGGCGCTGGTTCGGGGGACAGCTCAACCGCTGAAATTCTCTGAAATCTCCTTGATGATGGCTTCCAGAACCGGTTTTTCGCATTCCTCCCACTCCAGCCCGGTCTTTTCCGCGGTCACCGAGAAATCAGACTGAAACTGTTTGTGGGGGATTTCTTCCTTGAATTCCTGGGATACAGAAGTGGCACTTCCTTGTTTGATCTCGGTCCTGGTCTCGGTTAATAGCGCTCGATCAGCCTTTTCGAGGACCCGTATAACCCCGTCAAATTGTACTCTGCCTACCTTGACGAGACTGCTTGTGAGGTCTGCAAGGGCCCCGGCGGCAGTGCCCACCGCTGCCCCTGCAATGGCTGCACCGGTTCCCTTTTGAGCCCCGATAACCCCTCCGGCCACGCCGCCGGCCACTGCGCCGGTGTCGGGACTGCCCATGATCTCACGGGCCGTTTTTTCGCTGAAGTTGCTGGTCAAGACCACTTGAACCTTGAATCTGGCCTCCCTGGGCAGGACGATTTCATAACCCTTCATTTTCAGGGTCTGTTCCACCTCTTCCTTCACCCTTTTGCCTATGTTGAAACCGGACCGGTCCCTAATCTGAAGAGACACGGAATCCCCCGGCTGGGCGTCCAAAAAAAGAGGATTGGGGCTGGTCGTATTTAACTTGAGGTCGTGGTACTCGATCTCGGTTCGGGCCGCATCCATAACCGAACAGGCCGTGAGGCAAAAACCCATTAGGAGGGTAGCGGATAAGAAAAATATTAACCTTTTCATAAGAAGCGCCTTTCGCCCTCTAGGTGAATGCCTTGGCCATAAGCGGGATGGCCGCGAAAGTCCCCAGGGAACTCCCCAGGTTGGTGAAAACAACAATAAGCAGGATTCGGGTAATCTTATTCTTCCAAAAGCCCTTAAAAGAGACGATGTCCTTGGGCAGGGCCTCAAAATCCCTCACCTTGGGTTTGCCCAGGAGGACCTCCACCAAGCCGGCCACCCAGCCCGCTGCAATCATAGGGTTGAGGGAGGTCAGGGGGGAGGCAAAAATTGCTGAAAGGACGGTCAGGGGATGGGCAAGGGCCACCGCCGCGCCGAGGCCCGCCAGGACAGCATTGGCCAGGATCCACCACATGATCATGTGTTTCCCCACACCGGTGTCCGGACCGGTGAATCCGTAAACCAAAAGGCCCACAACGGCCAAAGGAATGGCCCATTTCAACAGGGTGACGCCCTTTCCTTTTGGAGGAATTCTTTCCAGTTCGGTGGTATCCACTGGTTTTTCCCAATTCTTCTTGATACCCGGAACGTGTCCGGCCCCCACCACGGCCACGATTTTTTCCCCAGGGGCATGCCTGATTTTATGGGCCAGATACTGGTCTCTCTCATCGATCAAGATGCGACCCACTTGGGGAAGGGTCTCTCCCAGTTCGGAAAGAAGGGCTTCAAGGGCGTCCTTCTCTTTCAACTTCTCGATATCCTCCTCCTTGATGGCTTCCACGTTGAACATGGAGGTCAAAAGGTAGCCGAACAACTTCATTCTGGTCCATAATCCCATGAGTCGCCAGGCCCTGGAAAGGGTGATGCGAATCTCTCTGTCCGCCAGGTGGACCTGGGCCGAGACTTCCTCAGCCGTCTCTATGGCCTGCAACATTTCCTGCCCCGGTTTGATTCCCAATTTCTCGCCTATCTTCTTTTGGAAGGAGGACAGGATAAGGTTTGACAGGAGGAGGAAGGCCTTTTTTTCTCGAATCACCTTAATGAGATTTGTATCCTGCCACTTGTTTTTTTGGGTGAGGGCCTGGTACCGGGAATCACAAAGCTCAACACATACCGTTTCCGGTCCCTCTCTCTTGATCACCTCATCCACCAAGCGGACGCTCTCTTTTGAAACATGCGCCGTACCGACGAGAAGGATTTCCTTCTCTCCAGACCTCAGGTGATGGATGTTGGGGTTTGCATCGTGGGATATCAAAAAAACTCCCTTCTTCCCCGGTATCGCTTTTCTAGGGTCCCTTATGAATAGCCTTCTTTGAACGGGGTCTCAAAAAAATATTTCATATCATAATCCCTCCGCCTTTTGAATGCAAACAAAAGGAACCCCTTTTTGGTCTCCCCCCCGGATCAAGGAGAGCAGGGCGGGACAATGACCTTGACATGAGATATGCCAGGTCCTAACCTTGTCGGTGTGATCAGGTAACAGGGCCTGGGCGGTGTTGAAACGGGACGGAATCAGCCCGAAGCAAGGGACAAGGAGGCGAGTGATGAAAGTTGCCGCTGGAGTGGATATAGGCTCTTTGACGGCCAAGAGTGTGATCCTGGGCCAGGATGGGAAAATGGCCGCCTATCGTGTGATTCAGGGCAAGATCGTTGATGAGAATGCGGCCAAGGCATCATTGGAACAGGCCTTGGAGGAGGCCCACCTGGATAGGAAGGCAGTGGGCTTTCTTGTGACCACCGGCTACGGAAGGAATATGGTGCATTTCGCAGACAAGAGCATCACAGAGATCAGTTGTCATGCCCGGGGTGCGGAGTGTCTCCATCCCGGAGTGCATACAGTCATCGATATTGGGGGGCAGGACAGCAAAGTCATTGCCCTGGATGGGGGAGGCCGGGTCGTGAATTTCGCCATGAATGATAAATGCGCAGCAGGGACGGGACGGTTTCTGGAAGTGATGGCAGGGGCCCTGGATGTTCCCCTGGAGGAAATGGGAGCCCTGTCTCTGGGATCGGATGACCCGGCGTCTATCAGCAGCATATGCACGGTTTTTGCCGAATCCGAAGTTATCTCTTTGAAAGCCCGGGGTCGTTCGAAAGTGGATATAATCGCAGGGATCCATGAGGCCATAGGCCGACGTATGCACAGCATGGTGAACCAAGCGGGTCTGACACCACCCGTAGTCATGAGCGGTGGGGTGGCCAAAAACGTCGGTGTTGTGTCCGTCTTAGAGAGGCTCCTGGCTACGCCTGTCATCGTCCCTCAGGAACCCCAAATCGTGGGGGCCCTGGGTGCGGCCCTCTTTGCCCTGGATCGCATCGGGGGCGGTTAGTTCTCGCAACAAGGCCTTCGACCCGTCTAATGCCTTCAAAATCAATCCAAACAAGGGAGGAATATTCCATGGGGGAGAGCACTGTGAGCGAGGTGCTGGACAAATTCAGAGGTGTGATTGAAAAACCCTATGAAAAGCTGAAACAGTGGAAGGACGCCCATGAGGTAAAGGTGGTGGGATGCAGTCCCATGCACTTTCCCGAGGAGATGATCCATGCAGCGGGAATGTTGCCCGTGGTCCTTCAAGAGACCGAAGAACCGGTTACGGAAGGGTTTTCCCTGGTTCACCCCTTTTTTTGCGGTATCACCCGAAATATTATTGATGTCGGGGCAAAGGGAGGACTACACTTTTTTGACGGCCTCATATTCAACGATATCTGTATTCAGAGCAGAAATGCCGCCTTTACCTTGAAGCGAATCCTGCCCGAGGCTTTTCCTCTTTTCTTGTTCCAGTTCCCCACTTTTCAGGACCGAGAGACCGTTAGGGAAGATGCGATGAGGGAGTTGGAAAAGATGCGGAAGAACATCGAGAATCTGGCCGATCGCAGGATTGATGAAGGGGACCTTGCCCGGAGCATCGCCTTATTCAACCAAAACCGCGATTTCCTAAGGCGATTCCATGATTGGTGCCTGCGAAACCCCCGGGGCCTTGCTTTTCGAGACAGACAAGCCGTCGTGCGCGCGAGCATGCTCACGCCCAAGGAGGAACACTGTGAGCTTATGGCGTCCCTGCTAAAGGGGTTGGACCAGATGAATCCGCCCTCTTTTGAAGGGAAAGGTCTTTTTGTCTCCGGTCATCTATGCCAGAGCCCCAAAACGGCTATTCTGGACCTCATAGAGGGAACCGGGGCCACCGTTGTGGATGATGATCTCTATACCGGGTATCGCTATTACGCCCTGGATGCCGGAACGGAGGCAGGGCCCATGGAGGCCATAACCGGCCGTATGCTCGACAGGAGCATCCCCGTCCCTACACGCAGTGAGGGCGTCCTCAGGTGGGGGGAATACGTGGTGGAGCGGGCCAAGTATTGCCGGGCACAGGGTGTCGTGGTTTTGATTGCCAAATACTGTGAACCTCACCTTTTCCAGTATCCTTTTATTAAGTCGGCCCTTAACGCGGCCGGGATCCCCCACATCATGCTGGAAACCGAGCCTGAAGTGGTATCTCTTGAGGGAATGAGGACCAGGCTGCAGGCCTTCTTGGAGATGTTAGATTGAGAAAAAGTCACTGAGTGAGGAGGGAAACGGAATGGACCATCAGGAAAAGGTACCAAACAGGTTGAATAGCGTTTCCAAGATAGGAAATATGATGCTGGCCTCCTTTGAAGATATCAAAAGGCAGGCTGCTGAAGGGAAGAAGATGGTGTGGGCCAATGGCTTGCCCGGCTTTCTCTTGGCAAGAGGGGCCGGCCTGCCCGTGCTTCATGCGGAAGGTCTTATTGCAGGCTTGGCGGCTAAAGGCCTGGTGAAGCCTTTGCAGGATGCGGCCGAGGCTTTCGGTTTATTGCCTGACGGGTGTTCCTATGCCCGCAGTTTTATCGGCCTGGCCAGAATCGTTAACGGGGATTACTCTATAGATACCTATCCCAACGCCGAGCTTTATCGGCTGCCCAGGCCGGATGTGTATATCAATGTCCCAGGGGCCGGCTGCGGCACCGGGCGTCTTTGGGGAGATTCTGTGGCCAGCATTTTTGGCATCCCAGCCTTTCACATGGAGCCCCGTGTCAACTGGGAGGTTTCGGATCTGGAGTACAACCTCTCTGATATGATCCGTCAGGAGCGCCAGTTTATCGGCCTTCTTGAAAAGGTCACCGGAAAGCCCTACGACTGGGATCTTCTGGAAGAAGTGATGGGAGAGGTGAAGCGGGCTGTCACCTTGAGATATGAAATCATGGATCTTTGCAAGAACATCCCGGCCCCGGCCAGTTTTTTTGATATGGCGGCCAGCATAGGACCTGTGTGCCATCTGGTGGGACTACCCGGGACAGGAGATCTGCTTGAAGAGATGAAGAGGGAAGTGGAACAAAGAGTCGCCGAGGGCATAGGTGCTGTGCCCAGGGAACGGTTTCGCCTTTACTGGAACGGCATTATGACCTGGCCGAGGCTGGGGATTTTAGGCAGGAAATTTGCCTCAATGGATGCCTGCGTAGTTGCAGGCGCCTACACACACCTGATTTTCCTTCCCAGGCCTGAACGCATCGACCCTGAAAAACCTTTAGAGAGCATTGCCTATAATCTCTGCGAAGTCCTCCTCAACTACGATTACGCCGCCAATGTGGAGGGAATCGCCCGGATGTGCAGGGAGTACAGCATCGACGGTCTGGTTATGAGTGAGACCCAGACGTGCAGGGCGTCCAACAGCTCAAACTTTGCCATCATGGAAGGGGTTGCCAGAAAACTGGGTATCCCTGCCACGACCATGGGGGGCGATTCCTGCGATGAAAGGTTCTACAGTGAGGCCCAGGCGGATACCCGGCTACAGGCCCTTTTGGAGACCATCGAGGCGGGCGGAAAGGGGTAGGCGGGAACCTGTGCAGATCGTTCATGGGTTTTGGCGGGTATGGATGAAATAGGCGAAGGGCTCATGGAGGGGCTCCGGCAAGGCGTCTACCCAGGAGCGGTTCTCCTGGTGGGAAAAGGGGATGAGATTGTCTTTTTCCAGGCCGTGGGTCATCGCGCACTGATCCCCCGGGAAAGGCCCATGGAAGATGAGACTATCTTTGACCTGGCTTCCTTGACCAAACCTCTGGCAACCGCACTGGCCATACTGAAAATGGTGGATCAAGGGATAATTGCCCTTGACGAGCCCCTGCACGATTTGCTTCCCCTGCCCGTGCCGGAAGGCAAACAGGGAATAACCCCGAGGCTTTTATTAAGCCATTCTGGGGGCTTTAAGGACTGGGAACCCTTTTATCTGGACCTTGTTCATGTCGAGGCCGAAAAAAGAAAGGTGCAGTTAAGGCACCGGCTCCTTCACATGCCCCTGGCCTACAAGCCCGGCCAGAAGACGGTTTACAGCGACCTGGGGTTTATGCTCCTTGAATGGGTTATTGAAGAAAGGTCGGGGAGCAGCCTGCCCCAGTTCATGGCCCGCCATATCTTCGGTGCCCTCTCACTTAGAAGGACCCTTTTCGTGGATGAGGGCGGTTCAATGTCTCTGGGCTCGGATCAGTTTGCAGCTACGGAGGACTGCCCCTGGCGGAAAAGGGTGGTTGCGGGGTTTGTCCATGATGAAAACGCCTATGCCCTGGGTGGCTACTCCGGCCATGCGGGCCTCTTTGGTTCGGCACGGGAAGTATACAGCGTGGCCCACCTCTTATTGTCTCACTTTCGGGGTGAACGCGACGATTTTTTCAGGCCGGAAACGGTAAGAGAATTTCTCAGAAGGCATGAGCCCGCCGCGGGCGGCACGTGGGCGCTGGGATGGGATACCCCTTCTTCCAAGGGGTCGAGTTCGGGGGTCTATTTTTCACCGGACAGTGTGGGGCATCTGGGCTTTACAGGTACCTCGGTGTGGGTGGATCTGGCAAAGGGGGTGATTGTCGTCCTCCTCACCAACCGCATCCATCCCAGCCGAAAGAACCAGAAGATCAGGGAATTTCGACCAAAAATGCACAACCTGGTGATGGAGGCCCTGGGAGAGGGCTGATCCTTGACAGAGATAAGTGAAGGGGAAATGATTCTTATCGGGGAAGCTTTTATCCCCCAATATCCAGAATGGAGGGTTAGTTATATGGGCGAGATTCCTAGCACCATGGATATTATCATGGAAAAGAGCAAAGGTCTGACCATGACCGATTCGGAGAAGAAGGCGCTCCGGGAGAAAGAAATGGGTGTCAAGGTCAGAGGTTTGATTCAGAGGTTTATTGATGGAGTCTTTGATGTAGAGAAGATAAGGGATGAGCTCAAGGCCTTAGCAGAAAAAGGGGACGTGGAGGAAATAAACCGGTTGATCCAGGCCGAGGTCCTGGAGAGGATTGAACCGGGGCAAGAAAACGACAGGCTCCTGGAACTCTTGGAGCAAGTAAGCGGAAAAGACAGCTCATCCATCAAAAAGGTATTGGGCGAATTTAATGAGAGAATGGACAGGGAGAAGGAGGTGCGGCAAGGAGACCTGCGGGAAGCATTGAGAAAGAAGGGTATATCCGGTTCAGCCCTTTTGCCCAATCTTATGGCAGATTCTCGGTGGAAGTCATTTCTCCCTCAAGCCAAGGATGGGCTTAAGGAAGAGTTGAGAAGCCTGGTGAATAAGCATTCCTTTTGAAAGATTTTACTGAGGCAATTTATGTCCGGGATGCGAGCCCTGACCCTTCCGGTTTTGATTGCCTTGGCCTTGGCCGGGGTCGCCGCTATGGTGTACATGACACCGAAGGGCCCTGGTATCTATTATGATTCCGTCATATACGTTGACTCGGCCAGGAACCTCTTACTGGGGAAGGGTTATGTTTCAACCCTCGCCGTGTCCTCCAAGGTCAACCTTACCCATGGAGAGCGGCCTTTGACCTGCTTTCCCCCCCTCTTTCCTTTAATTCTCGCCTTAATCGGACTATGGGGCCCGGATCCTATGAATGGGGCCGGGGGGCTTAATGCCTTTCTCTTTGGCTTGAACATCCTTTTGGTGGGTCTTGCCCTTCGTAAATATACCCGGGGATCCTTTTATACTTCAGTGCTAGGTTCGTTTCTCATGCTTACCTCCGCAACCATGCTGAGTGTCCATTCAATAGCACAGACGGAGCCCCTCTTTCTTTTTCTGGGGACTCT